>JXWR01000842.1_pt1 | contig 11033 bp, 6 predicted proteins | sample 315541 | NCBI WGS metagenome assembly JXWR01 (sample SAMN03273951, study PRJNA271842) | soil metagenome | isolation source: rice field ambient CO2 | place: India: CRRI Experimental farm Cuttack,Odisha-753006 | collected 2013-12-17
TGGTGGTGTTGCTGTAGCTGTAACTGTTATTCATGCTTTTGCTGGACCCACCTGCTCTATTATTATTGCTATTGTTATTGTCATTTCCACTGCTACTACCGTTAGTATTTATAAAAGTAGCCACATGGTTCATAACATCCCCGTTATGGCTCATACACTGGGCATCGATAAACAGGATATTCGCGCATCGTAACATTTATAGGGGAAACATGGGATTATATTCTCCTGAATCTGAAAAGTCTCAATTAAATATGAATTACATTGGTAAGGATGATTCGCAGTCCATTTTCAGACGTCTGAATCAGAATTTGAAAGCAAGCAACAACAATAACGATAGTAATAAAAACGGTTTAAACATGAGTGATTATAGCAATAATTCACCCTATGGGCGCTCGTACGACGTAAGAATTAACCAGAACTCACAAAATAGTGGCAATGGATGCTTTTCTGGCAGCATTGACTCCTTGGTCGATGAACATATAATACCATCGCCACCTTTGTCGCCCAAGCTGGAGTCGAAAATTAGCCACAATGGCTCACCCCGCATGGCCTCTTCAGTGCTAGTGGGATCTACGCCTAAAGGCGCTGTAGAGAATGTGCTGTTCGTGAAGCCTGTATGGCCCAATGGGTTATCAAGAAAAAGGTACCGCTACGCCACCTACGGGTTTCTGTCTCAATACAAAATTTTCAGCAATTTGGCCCAACCATATTCTAAGAACATTATCAACCGGTACAACAATCTGGCCTATAATGCTAGACATAAATATTCCAAATACAATGATGATATGACTCCTCCTCCTCTGCCTTCCTCTTCTTCTAGATTACCTTCCCCGTTAGCATCTCCGAATTTGAATAGACAAGCAAGATATAATATGAGGAAACAGGCTCTCTACAATAACAATCTAGGAAAGTTTGAATCCGACACTGAATGGATACCACGGAAACGCAAGGTATACTCACCACAAAGAAGAACGATGACTACCAGTCCACATCGCGCCAAGAAGTTCTCACCCTCTGCATCCACTCCTCACACTAACATTGCATCCATTGAGGCGATTCATGATGCTCCTCAATATATACCAAACGTCTCATGGAAAAAATTACCAGATTACTCTCCGCCCTTATCTACGCTTCCTACAGACAGTAACAAGTCACTCAAGATCGAGTGGAAGGGGTCTCCAATGGACCTGTCCACAGACCCGCTGAGGAACGAGTTACACCCTGCTGAACTAGTTCTCGCTCAAACTCTAAGGTTACCTTGTGATTTGTATCTGGATTCTAAGAGAAGGTTATTTTTGGAAAAAGTTTATAGACTAAAGAAAGGGTTGCCGTTTAGAAGGACCGACGCCCAAAAAGCCTGTAGGATCGACGTTAATAAAGCATCAAGACTATTCCAAGCTTTCGAGAAGGTTGGCTGGCTACAGGATTCGAATTTTACGAAGTACTTATAATACACATGGTGGTATGCATTTTAAACATGGTTTTCTTTTATCCAATTTTTTAGCATTTTTCTACATAATACATTCGTGAATACATACATCATATCATAGCACATACTTTTTCCCACTTTATATTATAACACATCATCAAGTAAATCCAATTGAGGTTCTTCAATATCTATACTAACTATATCCCCTGCTTGCGTCCTCGCATCCGGCTTGACAGACTGTTTTTCGTCCTCTTTATCACCTAGTAGCCCCAATTTTCGTAGGACATTATTCGTCCTTATATCGATATATCGTGTTCTGAAATCCTTATTATTTTGCTTCCCGTTGGTCTTCAATCTCTGCAGTAGTGCCTCTACCTCCTCTGTTGAACTGGTACTTTCACTATCAACATATAGTTTACGTAATGAATCAGTCAGTAGAGTCATTGTGTCATCTATAGGTTTTAACGACTCCAAAATTTTCTGCAATTGTACATCGTCTTTGCATTTCAGTAACTCGTTTAGCTTTTGTTTGAATCCTCTTATCGTAAACAACAGTCTTTTCACTTTTGTAACTCTTTTCAATAGCATTTCATTCTTTTTGAACGCTAACTCCACGTCGTTCACTTTCTCTCGAAGTTTCTCCTCACTTTTCTTTAACTCATTCTCATCTACAATGACCAGGTCCTTTTGGTTCTCCAATCTAAAAACATTGGCGTCCAAATACTCTTCAGGGATTCGAAGGACGTTCCTCAAAACATATAGTTCTAGTTTGTCAAAATTCTTATCCACGGAGTTTTCCAAAAGTGACTCCAACTTAGCAACTCCACTTTTGATCTCTTCTCCATAATCTTCCTCGCCGATTTTGCTCTTGGATAGCAGATATTTTTCCATGGCAGCAGTGCACTTGTACATAATTTCATTTACAGCATTAATGATATCATCAACAAGCGAGATGGGCGGATATCCCAAATGCTCTGTCAATATTGAGGTGGATCTCATAGTGGGAGCAGACATGGTTGTTTTGATCGTCTTAACCCAGTTTCAACGTGTTCTTACTCAACTTCCTAATAAAAGCCAACTTATATTCAATGCCTCTTATTTACCTTTTTTGTTTACGCGTACTATAAAAATTTCCAAGGTTGAAAGACAGCAAGGTGAAAGAAGAATAAAATGGCAATGAAAAGTAAGATAGAATTGAAACTAATACACAAAGGTTCACATTTTTATATACAATTACCTATTTAATTCATTAAATTTTGTAGAATGTGATTGGGTTGACAAGTCGGCGTATGCCATGCTCATTCGATGCCGAAAACGACCTTCAGCTTCTTCAATAGCAGCCAATCGGATCTAGCAACTTGGTCCCTAAAAGCTTTATCCTTCAAAGTGTCAATAGATCTTCTTGAAACCAAGGAGTATAATGTATCATTCTCGTCAACATGACGACCCCAGATAGGTTGTTGACCGGAGGGATCTTCTAGACGGACGGCAACACCAGCAGCGGTTTGGCCCTTCTTTACTTCTTGGACAGGTTGATGGTTGATTTCTAAAGAGATGACTTTACCTAATATCAAAGTTTGTCTTTCCTTTGTAGTAGGGTCGGTTTTCACAGCGCAAATAGGAGTTCCCACACGTAGAGTACCTTCCAAAACGTCTACACCAATAATCATTGGACCACGTTTGTTAATAATTTGTAAGGTTTGTAAGACACATGGGAAAATGGCGTAATCTAGGAAATCTTTACGACGTTCTTCCAATAATTTCTCTTGGTATGCTGTAAATGAATCAAATAAATGATAGATGATGTCTGCATTAAAGATCTTGATTCCTTCTTGTTCAGCGTATTGTTCAGCTTCCTTATCCACTTTAACATCAAAACATAACATCACGGCATACTCTGGAGCCTTTTCCAACATAGTGGAGGCTTTCATAACATCACGCTTGTACACTGGACCTAACCCGATAGACATCACAGGGATTTTCATGTCTTTCAAGAAATCCAACAAAGCTTCCAAAGAACCCAAGGTGGATGCCTGGACCACAACACCTTTACCAGTTGTGTCAACGGAGTCCAACAAACCAGTCAAATCATCCATAACGTCGTCCATCAATTCATCTTCGTCATCTTCAGGACCGACAACTAGCAGCCTAGAACCAGAAACGGCTTTTTCTAGATCATTAGCGGCAATCTTGACACCTAAAGCAGCCTTGACTTCTTTGTGGTGGACATATTCAGATTTCAAACGTAGTTCACGTAATGGTTGTGGTGTTAATAATGCTCTGATATTCGTTACAATTGGACCATTCATACCACACAGTACAATACGGTCACCTTCTCTCAGGTAACCGTTGGACAAGATAACATCAATTGTGGTACCAAAACCTTCCACGACTTTCACTTCCAAAATGGTTGCTTCCACGTGAGACAAGTACATCAATTGTTTGGACATCCTCTTTTGGGTCAATTCTAATAGCAACCACAATAAATCTGGAACACCCTCACCGGTGACGGCAGATGTTGGGACAATGGAGACATACTTAGACATGTTTTTGTTTTGGAAATACAATTCCGAATTCAAACCTTGTTCAGCTAATTCCAATTGAATCTTAGAATACCTAGATTGAAATTCCTCTTGAACAGCTCTTGATTGCTTTGCAAAGGAGTCTCTGAATGAATTGTTTGGAATGGCTTTCCAGTCATATAATCTATCAATTTTGTTTAGGGCAACGACAAATGGAGCCTTTCTATCTCTTAACAGTTTGATAGATTCAATAGTCTGTTGTTCCAAACCATGCATAATGTCAATAACCAAAATTGCGATGTTACACAATGAAGAACCTCTTGAACGTAAGTTAGAGAAGGATTCGTGACCTGGGGTATCAATAACCAAAAGACCTGGGACATCAAAAGTTTGTTTTTCATATTCAGCCATAACTTTAGTTTTTGCCTTAATAGCGTCGATGGGGAAATAAGTGGCACCAATCTGTTGGGTGATACCACCAGCTTCACCACCTTGAACGTTGGTTTGTCTGATTTTGTCTAACAATTTAGTCTTACCGGTATCGACATGACCCAAAATACAACAAATTGGGGAACGAAGATCTTTTTTGTTTGGAGAAGCGCTGGATGGAGTTGGAGTAGCTGCTGGTGTAGCTGCTGGTGTGCTTTTGGCAACTTCCTGCACATGTGCTCTTTCTTCCTCTTCTTCTTCTTCTTCTCCTTCTTCTTCTTCGCCTTGATTTTGGTCTTCATTTTCATGGCTTGCGGTGGATTCTTGCGTTTCTTCGTTGGTTTCCTCCTCGTCATCATCACCAAGAGCCAAATTTTCCCAATCATCAATCAAAACATCTTCGGATTCTTTGAGTTCGTCATCAGGTACAACTTCCGAGTCTTTCTTAGAGTCAGATTTAATGGCTTCGGAGGCGTTTTCCTGGGTTGTTCTCTTCTTCTTCTTGCTGTAAACAACCTTCTTTGGTTTGTTTTCTTCTCCATCCTTCTTGACCAGACCGGCAACTTTGACGTTACCGGAAGACAATAAAGCGGCACGTCTTCTTTCCAATAATTTCTTTTCTTCCTTTTGCTTTCTGGTCAATAGCTTACCTTCAGCCTTTAGTTTTTCACGCTTTGCCTTCTCCTTTTCCTTTTTAGCTGCTCTAGCTTCTTCCTTCATTTTTTCTTCGTTGGCCAATCTTTCCTCCTCTTCTTTCTCCAATCTTTCTTCTTCCTCTCTTTCCAACTTTTCTTGTTCTTCAAGTTGTTTCTTCAATTCTAATTGACGTCTCAAAGCAGCCAAACCGGCAGGTACTTTCTTGGCTGGCTTCTTAGCACTAGCACTTGGTTTATCACTTTCACCTTTAGATTTTTGGGATTTCTCAGCAGCAGCCTTCTCAGCAGCAGCTTTTTCAACATTTTGCTTGTTCAACTCCTTGTTCTTCTCCTTTTGAGCTTGCTGTTGGGCCTTCTTCCTGGCAGCTTGTTCTTTCTTCTTCTGCTTCTCCTTTTCCTTTTTTTCCTTCTCCTTTTCCTTCTTGGACTTTAGTATAGGCTTACCATCCTTCTTCTCTTCAATAACCTTCTTTTCTTGCTTCTTCTTCGATTGCTTCAAAGTAGACATGAAGTCGCCTTCAATGGCCTCAGCACCTTCAGCACTTGCACTTGCTTCTCTGGAAGTGTCATCTGCACCTGCGCTGCTTTCTGGGTTTGGAGTTGGCGTGGCACTGATTTCTTCGCCCTGGGCGGCGTCTTCTTCGAATTCCTCATCCCAGTAGTTCTGTTGGTTCTTTTTACTCTTTTTCGCCATCTTTCACTTGTCTGATGTTCCTGATTGCCCTTCTTATCCCCTCAAAGTTCACCTTTGCCACTTATTCTAGTGCAAGATCTCTTGCTTTCAATGGGCTTAAAGCTTGAAAAATTTTTTCACATCACAAGCGACGAGGGCCCGTTTTTTTCATCGATGAGCTATAAGAGTTTTCCACTTTTAAGATGGGATATTACGGTGTGATGAGGGCGCAATGATAGGAAGTGTTTGAAGCTAGATGCAGTAGGTGCAAGCGTAGAGTTGTTGATTGAGCAAAATGTCTACTACAGTTGAAAAAATCAAAGCTATCGAGGATGAAATGGCCCGTACCCAGAAGAACAAGGCCACATCTTTCCATTTGGGTCAACTGAAGGCCAAACTGGCCAAACTGAGAAGAGAGTTGTTGACCAGTGCTTCATCCGGCAGCGGTGGTGGTGCTGGTATTGGTTTTGATGTGGCTAGAACTGGTGTGGCCAGTGTGGGGTTTGTCGGGTTCCCGTCGGTGGGGAAATCTACACTACTGTCCAAGTTGACTGGTACTGAGTCTGAAGCAGCTGAGTACGAGTTTACCACCCTGGTTACCGTCCCCGGTGTCATTCGTTATAAAGGTGCCAAGATCCAAATGTTGGATTTACCTGGGATTATCGATGGTGCTAAGGATGGTAGAGGTAGAGGTAAGCAAGTTATTGCCGTGGCAAGAACCTGTAACCTGTTATTTATCATCCTAGATGTGAACAAACCCTTGCATCATAAGCAAATCATTGAGAAGGAACTGGAAGGTGTGGGGATTCGTCTGAATAAAACTCCGCCAGATATCTTGATCAAAAAAAAAGAGAAAGGTGGTATTTCCATCACAAACACAGTCCCATTGACCCATCTGGGGAATGACGAAATCAGAGCCGTTATGAGCGAGTACAGAATAAATAGCGCTGAGATTGCCTTCAGGTGTGATGCCACTGTGGATGATTTGATTGATGTTTTGGAAGCTTCGTCAAGAAGATACATGCCTGCCATCTATGTGTTAAACAAGATTGATTCTCTGTCAATAGAGGAATTGGAATTACTTTACCGAATTCCTAATGCCGTGCCTATTTCGTCTGGTCAAGATTGGAACTTGGACGAGCTGTTGCAAGTCATGTGGGATAGACTAAACCTAGTCCGTATTTACACTAAACCAAAGGGCCAAATACCAGATTTTACCGACCCTGTGGTGCTAAGGTCAGACCGTTGCAGTGTCAAGGATTTTTGTAACCAAATTCATAAATCTTTAGTGGACGACTTTAGAAATGCTCTGGTTTACGGTAGCAGTGTCAAACATCAACCTCAATACGTGGGGTTGAGTCACATTTTGGAAGATGAAGATGTTGTTACCATCTTGAAAAAGTGATTCTCGAACAAAAAATAATATAAGAAATGAAAAAAAAAAAATAATTCATAATTGAATATACAAGCATTTGTATTCGAAAAGGGGGTATCGGTTATTTTTTTTCGCTGTTTTTCTTCCACCGTTTGAGTATAGAGCATCTATAACATTTAATTATCTCTACATAATGAATAAAAAAAACAGTCGTAATAATTAAAAATGTTATGCTACCGAGGGCTCTTCAAAAGCGACCTCGCTTTGTGGTACCCATAAGCATTTTGTTATCGATCGTAGAGTTTTCTGGTAAATTGACACATCTCCTCTTGACTGAGCTCGTCTGCCTACGTTTTAGAATTTCCTGGGTTTGGCCAAACTCCCACAGTTCTTTATCATTCAGAATATCGAACTCATCGGATGTACTGATGGATATGTTCAGGGTTGCTTTCATATATTGCAAAGAATCCTGGATGGTCACTAGTGGATAGTAGGTCATCACCCTGGAAATAAGAAATTTGAGAAGTGCGCAGTCATAGGAATGTGATGATATAACCAAGATATTTCCAAAATGACTAAATGACTTAAAGAGTGCCAACAGATCGTTGAATGCCTGGTACTGTACCAAGGGCTCACCACTGAGGACATTCGAATTACAAAACTGGGGCAGTGATTGGATTGTATCGGTTTGTGCCTGTGTTAAAGATGTTTTTATCTTTTTGCCCATCTGCAAGTACTGTCCAACGAATTTCTGTAGTAGTATTGTATTGTTTCGTATATACAAATCAATTGCGGCCTTCTTTGTTGCTACTGCTGCTGTAGTTGGTGGGCAAAGATTCACGATTACCGAATTAGAGTTCCGAAAATACTGGGTATAAAACGACGCTATCTTTTCAGTACTTAGATTGACACCAATGATGAACTTAATATTTTCATATTGCAAAAGAATAGGTTGTGTCAATATCTCACAGGGTCCAAAATAAACATTGGTATCCAGTTTTTGTAACTTCAGGTCATCTATGGGGCTTGAATCTTCGATTTCCATATCCATAGCAGTGTTATTTCCTTTGCTTTTTGCGTAATTATTGGCACTATGTCACAGATTATATAAGCCACTTCAGTTTTCTTCCCATCTAATTAATTTTTCTTCGAAACACATTCTGTAAATAAGGGATTATGTTATGAAAAGAATACGTACTAGATGGCTAGAAGAATGGGACGGAGTAGCACTTATCGTTTCTGATAAGAGGATCAATCCTTTGAAATCTTGAAACGCGAATAAATTTAGGACACTAATTGAATCTGCCCGCGTCATTTTTTATAAAAAATAGATTAAACCACCAAACGAAGTCCAGAAGCTGAACATAGTTCACTGGCATCTGCATTTACGTACCCATGTATAACCTTCCAAGTTAGTTCTTGGGAAACGGAAATTATTTTGAATTTTTTATTGAATTTTTAGCGTATCCTTTCGCCATCCTGATAATCATGATAACCTTGAGGGAAGATTATCTTGCGATGGGAGGGATCAAATTTAGCAAATTTTGACTCTATGTCAATCTCGTTTCCAAAAATGCAACGCCTCATCGTTATGACGACAATTGGAGACAAAAAGGTTAACAATAACATAATACTCTTTTTATAGAATACCTTATAAAATGTATGTTATTTAAGTAACTTATAAATCTTTATTTGAGTTGAAAAGAAAAACCATGTCTTTATATAAAATTTAAAAAATATAATTCAAAAAAATAATATCTTCATTCAATCATGATTCTTTTTTTAAACGGTAGAGACTTGCAAAGTGTTGGAGTGACCAGCACCGGCCTTGAAACCTTGGATGGAAACGTAAGTGTCACCCTTCTTCAAGATACCGAATTCCTTAGCCTTTTCAATACCGAAGTTGATACGGGCTTCAACATCATCAGTCCAGTCAGAGACAGGTTCCTTTTCGAAAACGAATGGGAAGACACCTCTGTACAAGTGAGAGAATCTAGCAGCTCTTGGGCATCTGGTAACCAAGATGATTGGACAGTTTGGTCTGTACTTGGAAACCAATCTTGGGGTGGTACCGGAAGTGGACAAGACAATGATAGCCTTGGCCTTTTGTTCGAAAACAGCAGCGACAGCGGAGGCAGCGACGGTTTCGGTGGTGGAGGTTGGCTTTGGAGTACAGTTTCTCATGTCATCGTAGTTTGGCAAGTAAGCGATAGCTTGTTCAGCAATGACAGCGGTTTCAGCCATAGTGGTAACGGCGTTGATTGGGTAGTTACCCTTGGCGGTTTCACCAGACAACATAACACAGTCAGCACCATCCAAGATAGCGTTACCGACATCGGAAACTTCAGCTCTGGTTGGTCTTGGGTTGTAAGTCATGGATTCCAACATTTGGGTAGCACAGATAACTGGCTTACCAGCCAAGTTAGACTTAGCAATCAATTTCTTTTGGACAGCCAAGACTTCTGGGGCTGGGATTTCAATACCCAAGTCACCTCTGGCAACCATAACACCGTCAGTGACCTTCAAGATTTCGTCGAAGTTGTTAACACCTTGTTGGTTTTCAATCTTGACAATGATCTTGACGTCCTTACCTTGTTCACCCAAGACTTCTCTGATGGTCAAAACATCGTTGGCGGTTCTGATGAAAGAAGCGAAGACCATGTGGACACCGTTCTTGACACCGAATCTCAAATCTTCCTTGTCCTTTTCAGACAAAGCTGGCAAATCGACATCGGTACCTGGTAAGTTGACACCCTTGTGGGAACAGATCTTACCGGCGTTCAAAGCCTTGACCTTCAAAGTCTTGTCGTCAACGACTTCCAAAACTTGGAAAGACAAAACACCATCATCAACGTAGATGATTCTACCAGCGGAGATGACCTTGGTGATGTTCTTGTAGTCAACGTACATGATCTTGTCGTCACAAGCCTTAGCGTACTTGTCATCGGTGGTGAAGATCATTTCGTGGTTTGGTGGGATTGGGTAGTCAACATCGTTGGTGGTGGTACCAGTTCTGATTTCTGGACCCTTGGTGTCCAAAGCAATGGCCAATGGTCTACCTGGGTACAATTCTTCGGACTTTCTGGCGTTGTCAATGACAGACTTGTGGTATTCGTAAGAACCGTGAGAGAAGTTCATACGGACAATGTTCAAACCAGCCTTTCTCAAAGCAACCAAGGTTTCTGGGTTGTTGGTCTTTGGACCGATGGTACCAATGATGGAGGTTCTTCTCAAGTCAGAACCAGCAACAACGTTTAATGAGGTCAATCTTTCTAATCTAGACATTGTGATGATGTTTTATTTGTTTTGATTGGTGTCTTGTAAATAGAAACAAGAGAGAATAATAAACAAGTTAAGAATAAAAAACCAAAGGATGAAAAAGAATGAATATGAAAAAGAGTAGAGAATAACTTTGAAAGGGGACCATGATATAACTGGAAAAAAGAGGTTCTTGGAAATGAAAAGTTACTAAAGAGTATTTATAATTCAGAAAAAAAAGCCAACGAATATCGTTTTGATGGCGAGCCTTTTTTTTTCAGGAAGACACTAAAGGTACCTAGCATCATATGGGAAGGAAAGGAAATCACTTGGAAGACATCACAAGCATTCATTTACCAAGAGAAAAAAATATGCATTTTAGCTAAGATCCATTGAACAAAGCACTCACTCAACTCAACTGAATGAACGAAAGAAGAAAGAACAGTAGAAAACACTTTGTGACGGTGCGGAACACATTTACGTAGCTATCATGCTGAATTCTACTATGAAAATCTCCCAATCTGTCGATGGCAAAACGACCCACGTGGCAGAGTTGGGTCAAGTGCCAGTTTCTGGATTAAGTAACAGATACAGACATCACACGCCATAGAGGAATCCCGCCGTTGCGAGAGATGGAAAACAATAGAGCCGAAATTGTGGAAGCCCGATGTCTGGGTGTACATTTTTTTTT
>JXWR01001604.1_pt1 | contig 11030 bp, 6 predicted proteins | sample 315541 | NCBI WGS metagenome assembly JXWR01 (sample SAMN03273951, study PRJNA271842) | soil metagenome | isolation source: rice field ambient CO2 | place: India: CRRI Experimental farm Cuttack,Odisha-753006 | collected 2013-12-17
TATTTGCTATTTCTTTTGTATTCTCAAAAAATATTCTTACGTTGTTGTTAGCTGTGTTCGGAAGTATACTGAAAATCCAAAAGTTTCATTTGGTTTGCTTGAAAAAAGACTGGGCACACAAGTCTTTTTTGAAACTGTAAAAGAAAATATGGCATTTTTTTCTTTTCAGATAGCTTATATATATCTGCTTAATTGGGTTGGCATGTATTTGTTTATCCAGTCTTCTGATGAATTTAACTTCAATTGTCAAGAATTTCGTACAATAGTAAAAATTTATTAGTAGGCCAGAAACTCAGATTTACAAGTAAATAAAAGTCGTAACACATTATTCATTCATTCAAAAAAGCTAAATCAAAAGTGATTGTCTCAATCAATTAAATACTCTTCAATCTTGAAATTCAAATCCTTAGAAATCCTTTCTATAAAATCAAACCCAAAATTAATCTTAAATTTAAGTCTTGGATTCAACAAGTCAATGTTTGCATTATTAGCGTATCCAAAAGTTTTCAAAATTAAATTCAAGGAAACCAAGTTGGAAAACTGCGAATAAAAATCAATATTCAAAACTAGCTTAGAATCATCATTGGTATTACTGCTATTGAATGTCGCTGCTGCTGCGCTACTGTGTCTTTCTCCAGAATAAAACTGGTTCATAGTGGTACTTATCCCGCTGTTTTCATAAATTGCATGCAAGATAGCTAACATTCTTTCAAGCTCAAATGATCCAGGGCTCAATAACTTGGAATTCACTACCGAATTCTTCTTGCTCTTTTTGGGCGCTTTTAGCTTCCTCTGGTATGCTTTTCTTGAATTCAAACTTTTTAATTTAGAAAATACCACAAAATCATATTTCGGAGATATGAATGAAGCCAAATAGGCTGAGCATAATATAAATTTGGAGTATATAGGAAGATCAACAGCGAGTTGATGAGCCTGCTGGACTTGTAAAAGTGATTTGGATTCCGCCAATGTTTGTAAATCAGTGAATTTAGAACTGAGGGAATCCCTGATAGCTGCCTCGCTTTTGAATAGTATTTGGTTTTCTTTGTAAAGTTTAAGGAAGTCCTGATAATGGTATTGATGGTCATCAGTGAACAATTTTTTAGTAAAAATGGGCCAAATCTTGTTAATGATTTCAATTACCAGCGAAATATTTGAGCCGGTGTACGAGTAAAAGGAATCAATTATCAATTTGATAAAATTTTCCCAGAATGCTTGTTGCTGTATATCTAAGCCGTTCAAGTTATCACTAGATAACGTTTTTCCTGCAACGGGAAACTGACACTGTTGTTGAATTAGATATTTGGAAGTTATCGAATTAGTGAGAATCTGAAACACTTGGTCATGACTATAATTTTCAAAAAATATTGTAGGAATAGAGTAGTTGTTTAGCTCATTGAGGTTATTACTGTAATGCAAATTGAAGCTGTTGAGCAAAAAAATAAATGTAGTATACTGGCTAACAATCAGTGACACTTCATGAATCTTGTTGAAAGCAATAATCAAATGGAAAACATTAGCCACATCACCGAGGCTGCTAAAATTTTCAAAGACAAAATAATGATGTTTTCTTATCCTGTGTTCTTTGATGAGCTGCTCTAGCTTCACTGAAAATCTGTTAGCACTATCACAATAGTAATTGAAACTTTCATCATTGATCCCATTGTGCGTTATTATTAATTTAAGCACTTTTGTTAAAAAGTTTCTTAATGATATTACTGCCGAGCAATCAATATATATCACATCAGGCACTGCTGATTTTTGAAAGTAATTTTTCAAGACAAAACTTTTGCCGGAATTAATGCCATGCACCACCAAACAATCAAGAAGATTACCAATGGAGATAAACGAATCCAAAAGATCCAATTGGTCATTTCTAGCGGGCACCTCGCGCTTCAATTCTTCTAAGCTCATGGAAAACTGGTTGTGTCTGGCAGCAATATTCCTAAGTGCCCTCAGAATGGCTGAAAAATACAAATGATATCGAAAATGATGATACTGATATTGATGTTGACGTCTGAAAAGTAAACAAATAAATTATAGAAAACTGGTAACACTGCTGCAGCGCAAAAGAGAAAAAATTGTCATGTGACTTATCAGATGACCATTGATTGAAGCTGAGGGCAGCATCTTTCATGTTCAGTCATTGACACCTCCAATTATAATCATGAAGATTTGTAACTGTTTTATATTGATCGTAGATGATCTAGGGCTGGCTTCATATAAAGAAAGAAAATGGCAGATAACTCCAAAGGTCTGTTTCGTCTATGCAATCTTACCATAGTGAGAAACAAAGTGCTGGTCGTGTTTGACTCAACTAAATGTTAACCTATTTTTCTTCCTAGAGAGGTGCCACGACTTGTAAGAAAGAGCTTCAAATGAGACACGCACAGGTGGATGGTGATTCATCAGAATAAAAAATTTAAACAGACTTAAATTTTAGAGCTGTATCTATCATAGGACTAAAGAGTTTGATAGATTTGAGGTGATATTAAACCGCAAAGTATCACTTAGGAAACCATACAACTTACAAAATGAATATAAAAAAGTAAAAAGAAAATAATAAAAAACATGTTGATTGGGTGAATCCGAAAGGCTAAGAGCAAAACTGTCTCTCTTTTTATATATGCAAAAGTGTAAGTAGGAGGTCATTGTGAAGAGGAAAGAAATAATTATCTTGGAAGGTATATCATGTTGTAAAAGTAGAAAGGACAAAGAATCATAGACAAAAGTTGTTATTTAGTATATTATAGTAATGGAAGCTTGAAAAGATCTGATCACATAACTCAGTTTTGGACTTCACTGTACATAAGAGCAACACCACCGCAGCCAGAACCTTCGGAACCTTTACTGAGCAAAGTGTAACCTGCACCCGAAGTACAAGCGTAAAAACTAAAGTCCTTGTTTCTCAATTCATTATTTTCAAGGTAGAAGCCATCAGTAATATTGTTACCAGCACCAAGGCCGACAAGACCTTCTTCAGAGTTGTAGACAAATTTTCCATCATCGGTCTTCAAGGAGCCATCCTTTTGCAAAGTGACAATGACTTCTGTACCATCAACACCACCAAGGGAGAAAAGATCAGGATTAACCTCAGTTCTTTTGACTGGGAGAAGGTGATAGTTACTACCAGAATGAATGGTAATAAGGCCAAATTTCTTACCAGCGTCTTGCAAGACAGGAGCAGCAAAAGATTGTGCAGCAAAGACAGAAGCAGTAGCAGCCAAGATAGTAAAAAATTGCATTTTTGTAGTATTGCTTGTGTGTAAAATAGGATGAGTGTGGAGAGTTAATTGACAATTTTATTCAAAAAGGTTTCTATTGTTGTTTGTTGATGATTCTCATTTAAAGATTCATTGTTGAAACAATTTAGAAGATCCATGGATATTTATACAAATTTTGACAGAAACATATTACAACCATGAAATACTAAATTTAGAAACCATGTTTGTCATTACCATTCATTTCCGTTGACTATGATATCACTATCGGTTGGGTGTGTACTTCAATTACCTATAAAATGAAAGAAAAATTTAATGTAGATGCACGAGTGCGTTTTTTTTTCTTGTTTTTGTATTTGTATTTATATTGGAAAACAGTTTTACATTTGAAAAATAGCAGTACCTGCATAATTATGCGCATGGGTGTGGGATACTTACATGCAAAGTCATATGGAAAAATGAAACTCGTTACTATTTATAGAAAATCTATACAATTCAAATTTTCCGACGGTAGTCATTTTGCAATAATGTCAGCAAATTCAATAAAATTAGGAGACAACAATAGCAAAAATCCCACTTGAGTGCATTTTATTTTGTGCACCATAATGCTATGTTTTTGAGGTACCTCGACAACATAGATTTACAGTGCAAATCTTACAATAGAACGGAAAGATTAAAACAATATATTGATCAAGTTATCACAGAAGTTTAGCTGATGCTACTTTAATAGCGATGTGAAAAGTATAACCATTTCTTGAGCTGGGTATCACTACGCAAACATGTTATAGAATTGGTTAAATAAAAGCAAAAAACTCAAAAAAAGAAAAAAAAAAAAAACATGACGCAGTTGCTGAGTTGTTGTACTGGTAGTTATGTTCCTGCTGCTGAAGCGTGGGGCAAAGTGACTAATGTAATGCAAAGCTTTAGGGACCGAAGTTTCTCGAAATGGTTACGTCATAGTGCCTCACTCGGGATAGCGATAGATCCGCGCCGACATTGCACATCCGTCTGTGGCCGTTTAAAGTAATCATCAACAATTTGCTTTGATTCTATTTTGAATTGGTTATTGTGAAAGTCTTAAAGGATCATTGAGAATCTATGAAGCCATAGCCCAAGCTTGTGGTTTTTTGCAATATAAGTGATGCACTCAGCAAGAAGCACTTTCAAAGCCCGCTTTAGAACTAAGCCTTGATCCTGCAGGGTCCACAGAAGCCACCGTCAAAATTCGTTATTTTTTCAACATCCGACAAAATAAAACAATATAGGAGCACGCTTAATAACCTAAATGCACGATTTTGGGAGAGAAACAATCATTATTAATTGCCTACATGGTAAAACCAAGCAAAGCGTCAAACATATAACAGTGCTAATTCTAATAATCAAGAATTTTGACATTTACCACATTTTCGTAGATTCTAAGATGGTTCAGAAAAGATGAATATTTAGTGACTTATTCAACTAAAAGCAAAAGCTCTTTCTTCAGAAAGCAGAACCCATGTGGAATTACTTATCGCGTATCCTGTAAGGTTTATATGGAAAGCTCTATTAAGATATTTCCCACAATAAGCGCCTAGGCAGAGAAGATCGGAGTCAAAAGTAATAAGTTGAAAAAAAAGAGAAGCTTTACCCCCAAATGATTCAAGCTCAAAAGGTATTATTACATTGACAGTTTTCATTTATTTAAAAGTGTCTCTACAGCCTGAAATCTAGCTATGCTTGTTTTACTACAAGAAAAGATTAAATCCAGGTGGTAAAAAATTGCATTATGTGAAATCTAAGTATCAATAAAAGAATAGAATAAAGCTGTAAAATAAGAAAAAATAAAATAGCAAAATCATAAATTATAATATGACTTATGACTTATTTGCAAACCAGCATAAAAAAGTGAGATTTGGAAAACAAAACAACTAATTAGAATCTTTGTCCTCACTATACAAGAGACTAATACCATAGCAACCATCGTAACTAGAACTAGTCAAAGAATAACCTTCAGCCGAAGGACAAGCATAGAATGAAAGGTCTTCATTTTGCAAGACTGTTTCCCCAAGATAAAACCCTTTAGTAACTTCCTCATCATTAGTTCCAAACCCAAATTCATTTGTGTCCGGCTTATTGTAAACAAGCTGTCCATCGTCAGTTTTCAAAGACCCATCTTCTTGTAAAGTGACAACAAGGAAATCCCCTTCAGTGCCACCAACAGAAAAGACAAATGGATGACTTTCAACAGTTTTGATTGGCAAAAGGTGAACAGGACTAGCCGAGCGAATTGACATAAGTGCAAATTTTGTACCCGCTCCAGCAGCAGCCTCATCATCATCATCTTTCTTTTGAGCAGGAGCAGCAAGTGATTGAAGGGCAAAAAAGGAGATAGAGGAGGTCAAGAGAGATGTAAATTTCATTTTTTATAAAGTAGGATATTTAGATTGAATAAATGCGTTGTTTTGTAAATAAAAACTAATAGATAGTGTTTAATATTTTTTAATTTTTTGATTTGATCAGATATATAAATCACTTAGAGAAGATTAGACCTCATTTATACAATTTTGCTTTGATAAAAATAGACACTTTAGATTGCTTTACTCCACCACCTGTTCATCATTATCCCGCAATAATAACAAAAACCAGACAGTCATTCATCAACAAAATTTCTTGGCATACCGTTGTCAGAGTGTACTTCATATGGTAAAAAGTTACTATAGCAGCAAAGAAACATGGATGCCGTTCATTTTGACATCTTTCTATGAACTTTAATTTTAAAAATAGCAGTGTACTATATACGATAGTGATATCCAGTACCTGCACAATAGTGCGCTCGGATGCATCATGCTAATGCCAGGGAAGAAAACAAAATTCAGGACTAATTTTTAACAAGGGAAGGTTTTTTACTCTTTAGAATCCTTAGAGGTCTTCAAAAGTCAACTGTAATGGAAAACATACAGCTAAGAATGCGTTACCTAGTCACAACCTCCAAGCGTATTGTTGCAATGACTAATATAATTGTATCCATAATGAAAAGAAAGTAACAAGATAGATCTGACTTGAAAGGTTCTTTCAACCACAAATCAGCTTTTACAAAAAGAGTTGTCAATGTCAATGTGAATATCTTGCCAAGACTCCAAAAACATCCACCAAGATGAAAATCTAGCAGTGACCAAAATAAGAATGAATTTTTTTGACTGGATAATAGCTATGAACATTAGTTTGACTACTACTTGAACTTGTTTTTACAAGCTGATGGTATTCGTAAATTCATAACAAAAAGGCTTTTAGCGGAGAAAAAAAACAGAAACTAATTAAAAACTCATTAAAACTTAACCTCTTGCTTCTGAACACAAACATGGATAAAATGACATGATTTTGGTTTTGAAAATAGTGATAACTATAGCTACAAGTAGATATTAATAGAACTAATTACACCCCAGCAGAATTACAATTTTACAAAGCAAATATAAAGAGTTCAAAGATGAAATTACTATTTTTTCGGGCCGATTTTTTGCAGCTATGAGGCGTTAAAAAGATACTTAAAGACACCAGATACTTCGCCAAGCAAGACAACAGCCAACGTGCAGTTCAATTATGTAATGTCTTCCCTAGAACTCCAGGACAGTAGCTGTTGTAAATTATATGACAAACTCTATTTACAGGAAGCGCATTGGTTGTACGGATTCGATGCCACACTGATGTTGGTTCATAACTACTTTAATTAGTACTTTGCGCCATGTACGAAAGACGAAGAACCTGCTTTATAACATTCGTTTCCCCATTATTGCAAAGAAATAATTTGACCGGTCATACCGATGGTAAGAATAGCATATCTGGGGTAATATTATGTCATGGAATACACATCTATGTCAGCTGGACAAAAAATGGGTTTAGCATGACCAGCAAGGCAGTCCTCTTTAAATAGTAGTGTTATTCTAAAAAGTCCAATTTCTCAGAAGCATAAGTTTTGATTATATCAAACTATAAGCAATCTTCTCACGTCAAAATACACTTGAATAAAGCACGCTAGTGTCAGTACATCTAATAGATAGAAAATAAAACTATACGATGAAAGTATAATGAGCTATACCTAAAGAACCGCAAAGGTAAAAAAATGAACACTGTGCGTATTGTGCGACGTTTTTCTTAAACCGTTATAAATGTAGAAAAGCGTTGACAAAAAAGTAGACTTTATGCAAGACTCTCAGTCATAATCTTCCATAGTGGTTGCCTGTGCCACACCTATGCTGCTCCAGTTATATGGCTATTCTTTATACCTGGGATGTCGAACAAATTCAGTATTAAAGAGTTTCTATCAGAATATAGAGTTCACAGAGCTCTTGAAAGTGGCTCGTCCCAGAGCAGTAAGTAATCATCGTCAATTGTGTCTTTGTGAAAAGGAACAGATAAGATTAGTAAACAAGCATCGTACTTCGACTCAGCACAGTTACAAAACAACACAAAGATCCAAGAGAGTATTAGCATGGAAAAATAGAACTAGTCTCATATTCCTTATATATACGTACGCGTATATGTAAATTGTGAATATTTTTAATTTTTTATTTTTATTTTTATTTTTTCATAGTTTTACTATACATGATGATAAATTAGGAGACCTTTTATATAAAGAAGCATACAGGATTAAAGTTGGTAGCTCCGTATGTGAATTGATTTAAACTTTCTATAATCTATTTATCTAATCTATTTGTAAGTACATAAAAATTAGCTAACCGGATAACTAAGGTTGGCAATCAATTCAAACTTCAATCAAAACCCTGTAGGCCGAAAGCATAGCAGATATTTTTTGGACAATAAAAGACTAAGCTGATATCTGCAAAATTCATACTAAGCTGTAACAGGATTTTAGCATTATAGCCGATGTCAAAATACAACAAAGAAAATCAGATCAAAACTAGAATGCACAACTGAAAATAACAATAAAGTTATTAATAATATGGATGAGTTTGAGCTAGGAAAATAATAGAAGATTGAGAAAAGAATATTCAAACGATTACAAAAACTGAGTAAGATAATAATTGATGTTAGTAATAGCAGTAATAATAAGTATTATAATAAATAGTAGTAATAATAGACAACGAGAATGAGCAAATGAAAAAGATGTTAAAAATGACAAGCTGAATTATAATATAAAAAAGAAAATAATAGTCATGGCAAAAGTATCTGATAAAAAATCGTAGATAATGACAATCATATAAAAATAAATAATATAGAGAATATTTGGTTAGCAGACACTTCTAAAAAGGTGATGATAGCAAAGCGTAAATGTACAAAAAATGGGCCAATTTTTTTATAGCAGTTTCAGTGGGATTTGCCACTTAATTTTAGATGTATTTTTCACAACATTTTTTTTTTAATTTTTTCAGATATTACTTTTTCTTAAAATGACAGAGAAAAGAATGTATAAAGAAAACAGAGATGACAATGCCATAAACTACTTGACGAAAGTCTTAAGCATAATTGGCATGGTGCACACCAAAAAAACCTTCGTCTTATTTGGAATAAAAAAACAAACAAACAAACAAACAAATGAGAAAAAGCAGCCTTTGTTCTCTTAAATCTTTGATGGTTCAGCCTTAATCTTCCTAGTAGTCCCTAGTTGTATGAAGGAAATATGAACGGGACTGAATTCATAATAACCAGAACTTAAATTGAAATTAATATTCTTTTGAAGAATATTAACGCATATTCTTTATGCATTCGATTTATGTGTTAATAATAGTTTGATATAATATAGTATAATACAATATAATGTAAACAACAGCCACTGGAGCATTAGTATCCATTTATGCCCAAAATATTTGATCGTGTTGTTGTATCCTTTAGCTGCTAAGACAAACCTCAACTTCAGATTAAATGAAAAACTCTTCCAATAGTTCCCCTTCTTTGACTTTATTCCCATTTTGTTGTTCATCATTCTTAGAAATACCACCTTTAGCAGTCGCGCGCAAATTGCTCACAAGAACTTCCATTCCGTGCATTTCTGCATAAAATTTCAAGAACTCATCAATGTAGCATTTAATTTTCCACCAAGTCATGAATTGTTGTTCACTGTTTACAGAAGCATTACCGAAATGATTATGAAAATTGCTAGTGCCATTATTTGCATTCCCATTTCCGTTTGGATCAATAGGAGCAAGAGCCCTTGAAGATGCAAACAAGTCACCAGAAGATGCAGAAGATGTAAACTGCTCAAACATGCTCAATTGGTTCAACACTTTGCTCGCCAAGGAGTTGAAAATGAGTAAATTCAAACGAATGGGCTTTTCCGGAAAAGCGCCAAGAACTTTGTCAAGTAAGAATTGGACAAGCTGAGCTAGACAATGGCGATTAAGGGCATGTAATTGCGAAGAACAAAGACCAACAATTGATAGGTTTTGCAATATTGTTAAATCAACTTCATTAAAAAACTGATCAGTACTGTTGTTAGCGCCAGATTTAGTAGAGATTTTTGTGGAAGCACAAGAGGAGGTTTTGGTGGGAGACTTGCGAGAATTGCCGTTACCGTTAGTATTCTGACCATTAGCATTGAAATTATCCCCATTAAGGCCATAATAATTGCTATTATAGTTGCCGCTAAATAATTGTTGCTGTTGTGTGTTTCCTATATTATCCACATTCATGCCCATGCTCAAATGATTCACATTAACATTATGCATGTTATTCATATTGCCTACATAGCCGTTCTCTTTATCGCTGTTAACGCTGCTGGTCTCAGTGCTACTAGTTGGATTATATCCTTCCGTAGTAATGTCAAACTTATCTCCTTTGTCAATGGTCATATTTTGGGCGTTGCTAGCAAAAGAACTTTCTTTGATGCTTTCCTGAAGCGAGACCAAGAATCCTGGCCACATATCCTTGAAAATTGTCTTCCATTTAATGCGATCTTGTAAGATATCAATCTCCGTATATATAGCATTTAAAATGGAGCTGTTGACAATATTAATTCCACTATTTCCGTTGCTTCCTTGATCATGGCTGATTGGATTATTGGACAAAAGCATTTTCCAAGTGCGCTGCAACTGCTGTACTTTATTATCGTCACTAAAAAATGGCGCAACCGTAGATGCAAGTTGAGCTGCACTTAGTAGCTTAGAGAGATTTAGTGTAAAAATTTGGGCATACTTGATTCTCTGAGTGTCAAACTCAAAACCTTTGTTAGAATCTGCTTTGGCATCCGTTTTTTCATTTACAGCATTGGAATTAACAAACAATAAGTAATCCTTCAAGCAACCCTTGTACTTCATTGCAAAAATTTTCAAAATTCGGACAACCGGTGCATTGACGCCATGTACACAAAGCATTGACAAGTTCTTTAAAATATTATAATACACTGCCACATCGAACAAGATTGATTTAGTAGTGTTTTGTTCCACTAGCAACTTAACAAAGGTTTTGCAGTCACCCTGTAAAAGTAGTGTTTTAAATGATTGTAAAATGCTGTTACCACTAAAGAGATGGCGATACTGGGAAGACTGTTCATTAGAAATGAGGAAACTATTGCTTATTGAAGTTATATTGCCATTATTAGAGTTTTTGGGCAACTGCAAATATAAATCAGAGGTCACAGTAGACAAGTACGGCACCAAGTTCTCCATAAACTTGGATTGCTTTGGCCCTTTAATATTTGTATTTGTATTTGTATCTGTGTTTGTGTTTGTATTTGTATTGACATTGGCATTGGCATTATAATTTGAGCTTCCATCATTTCCAGTAGCTGATGACTATCGAGTACTCCGTTAAAATGTAGATTTTGGTGTTGCTGTCTGCGTTGTCTGGCCTGATATTTAAATAAATATAAGCTTTGAT
>JXWR01006049.1_pt1 | contig 11025 bp, 6 predicted proteins | sample 315541 | NCBI WGS metagenome assembly JXWR01 (sample SAMN03273951, study PRJNA271842) | soil metagenome | isolation source: rice field ambient CO2 | place: India: CRRI Experimental farm Cuttack,Odisha-753006 | collected 2013-12-17
TCTAAAAAAAAAAAAAAATAAAAATAAAAAAAAAAAGAGAAAAGAAACTGAAGGAAATGGTGGAATGAGCATTAAAATAAGTTATCAAGTGACAAAATAAAAGTAGGAAGTAAACAAAGATGACGGAAGGAAACAAACGAACAAAGTTGAGTTCTGTTCATTAATGTTGATATGACGGGAGAAGATAATAGGATAAGATAATCAAACAAACAACAAATTAAATTATTTCTTTTGAGTCAAAAGGTAACCAGCAATAGCAACGAGCACAGCGACAATAGCCAAGATTAAAGGCAATTGAGACTCGCCACTAGAAGAAGCGCTAGCATTAGCGCTCTTGACTTCTTGAGGAATGGACTCTGGATCTATGTCACCAATGTATAAGTCTTTCAACTGTTCTCTGGCATCATCAGAGTGGCCAATATCATCAAAAGCTTGGGTAGCGTCGATACCACCGCAGTCAACGACAACTTCTTCACCACCTGGGTGTTCTGGCAAGAATTTGGTACAGTCGTAGACCTTGCCGTCGATGACCATCCACAAATCATCTTCGGTGTTGTGTTTCTGGACTTCTTCAAAAGAGAATATTTTAACTTCAGACATTGTGGTATATGATGTGTGATGGGCTATGAGTGTATGGATGATGCAATGCAGTGATCTATGAACTAAGCAGCTAAAGCAGCGGTGGTGAGTGCTAAAACAGAAAAGACGGCTGGTGGATGGATATTTTATAATACTGCAGCGCTCCTTCCCCAACAAAAAAAAACCGCGATAAGCTCCAGTGAAAAAAAAAAATAGAAAATCATGAAAAACTAGCAAAAGTATGTATCATGTGACGTGGCAGCTGGTGAACTCTCGCTTCTCGTATCGCAGTTGCGGCCAATCAGCGCGCGCCACTTTGTCATGCGAAGCCAGAAATCAGCAGTCGCGGCTACTTCCCGTTTGGGTGGTGGTGTGGCGTATGGACAGTGTGGTAAATCGCTGGAGCAGCATAGCAGCATAGAGAGAGATGTGTATAACTGAAGAACTGGATGCTGTCGTTGTTGTTGTTTGATGAAAGTTATAAGTTGATAAAATCCAAAGCTGCTCTACAAAGCACCACTACAGTGGTATACATGTCGACTACACAGGGTACACACACCCTCTTGTCACGCAGGTGTTAGTGGCCCCGATCGCTCCTATAGCTGAGCCCGAAAACTTCCAGTTTCCAGCCTCCAGTCCACGACAAACTGCACTCACAAGAACGAAAAAAAGAGTGAAAAGTACACGACACTGTGTCTTTCCACTCGCTGTTCAGTTCATATTCTTCATCACACGCGTCACCATGGACTTCGACTTCATTAAAACTCCTGAGGCTGCTCCTCAGCCGGCTCCTTCCAAGGAAACTGGTGTTCTTACTACTGCCGTACGTATTTCCCTCTCAATTGCAATCAGCATTTCTTGATCTTCAGTACATTTTCAGTTTGGATTAAAATTCCCCGACACGATATTTCTTTGCTCGCCCAAGCAAATGTCTCATTACCGCATCTCTTTATATATACTAACTGCCACCAACTACAGTCCCCAGCTATCAAAAACGCACCATTGCCTGCTGATGGTCCCGGCGCAAAAAGTTTCAGTAATGTTCTCCTTTTGTCCATCATTGCCTTTGTTCCATACTATGTTTCTAGAAAACTTGGTGGTGGCTTCAAGACTTGGTTGTTTTTTGCCCTTGTCTTCGTCTTCCCAATCTTGATTGCTTACTGGACTTTTGTCTCTACTTTCGCTCCAAGAATTAACGAAAAAGTTAAGTTGCCAGGCAAACCAATCGAATACTACCTTACTTTCCATGACAAAGCTTTAGCTGCTAAATACCATGGTTCCAAGATCCCATGGGAAACTTTCCACGAATTGTACTTTGCCAACAAAGTTTCTTTCAACTTTGATGCTTTAGATGTTTTGGAATACAGACATGACTGGTCCAGTTTTCAATTCACTGCTGGTTTGTTTAAATTTTTCCTTTTTGGTATGATTCCTGAAGTTATTATGCACAGTAGATCACAAGATGAAGAACAAGTCAGAGACCACTATGACAGAGGTGATGACTTTTACGCTTGGTTTTTGGGTCCAAGAATGATTTACACTTCTGGTGTTATTTCTGACATCACCAAGGAAGAATCTTTGGAAGAATTGCAAGACAACAAATTGAAGGTTGTTTGTGACAAGATTGATTTGCAAAAAGGTGAAAAGTTGTTGGACTTGGGTTGTGGCTGGGGTACTTTGGCCACTTATGCTTCTGCTGTCCGCGGCGCTCACGTTACCGGTATCACTTTGGGCAAAAACCAAACCAAATACGGTAATGCCACTTTGGCTAAGTATGGTATCAAGCCAGATCAATCCAAGATTTTGTGTCACGATTACAGAGATACTCCAGTTCCAGAAGGCGGTTATGACAAAATTACTTGTTTGGAAATGGCCGAACACGTTGGTGTTAGAAAATTTGGTACTTTCTTGCAACAAGTGTTTGATATGTTGAATGATGATGGTATTTTCTTTTTGCAATATGCTGGGTTGAGAAAATACTGGCAATTTGAAGATTTGATTTGGGGTCTTTTCATGAACAAGTACATTTTCCCTGGTGCTGATGCTTCTACTCCATTGGATTTTGTTGTTGGTAGATTGGAAGGTACTGGCTTTGAAGTTGTTTCCATTGACAATATTGGTGTACACTACTCTGCTACTTTGTGGAGATGGTACAGAAACTGGTTGGGCAACAAAGATAAAGTTATCAACAAGTATGGTATCAGATGGTTTAGAATCTGGGAATTCTTTTTGGCTTCTTCTACGATTATTTCTAGACAAGGTTCTGCTACTTGTTACCAAATTGTCTTGAGAAAGAACATCAATTCTTACCACAGAATTAACTACGTTCCAAAACAAGTTGGTTTGCAAGGTGTTCTCCACGATGGTCAATCTAATGAATGGACCATTTAAGAAAATTCTAAACACTATTATTTAAACCCCGTTTAAAATGATAAATACAGAATTATATAGTTTATCTGATATATGCATATAAGTTAACAAATTGAAATTCAAAAGACAAAAAAAAAAGAAAAAAAAATAAAATAAAACAAATTTCAGTTGTATTGATTTGATTTGATTCGTTTTTTGTTTTTTTTTATTCTTTTTATTCTTTTACGTAAAAGAACCTGCAGATGTTAATTGACCTGATGTGATCTTGCTGAATAAGGAATAATTTAGCAGCGTGTATACGCTAGTTTGACTACTGTTTCAAATTAAACGTATGTAGTACAGTTTTTTCCAAGCTAGTTGCTTTCTGTTGAATAATAATCTCAAAGGATTTTAGGAGAGCCAAGTACTGGCAAGATTGATAAACTTACAGGGTATAGTTTTAAAAAAATGGCATAGGCTAGCTCAGGGGCCAATATTGAGTGGATTATCATTGGATAGTTCTATAAAAATACTAAATGGGCATAGAGAAATAGCAGCACATTTGGTTACATGTATAAAGCACTGAGGGTTACCGTACAATTACATATCGTGTCAAATGTTAGTAACCAGCATATGCACAAATTATGCATAGTAAACTCGCTCTATTTTGCTAAAGCAACATTACCCTGCTTTACCATGTAACAGAATGTATTATTCATCTGATTTTGGCAGCAGGCTGAAATAAACGAAAAATTCACAAAAGAAACAAGTGATGAGGTAGAAATCAAGAAGTGTAGTCTCTCTTTCAATATTTTTCCTTTATTAGCAGCAGCAACAACAACTACTACTACTACTACTATCACTATTATTACTATTACTACTAATATTCACATTTGCTTGTCTCAAATCAAAAAAATTTAGAAATCAAAAAAATCAAAAAAATCAAAAAAATCAAAAAAAAAACATAATCAAGTCTTAAGGAAGTACAAAGTAGAAATTCAGCATCATGGCAAATGCAGATAACGATCGGTTGGCCCAATCTCTTGCAGACCAATGGTTGAAACTTGACCAATATCCAACCACCAAAAAACAGATCCGGGAATTGAAAGAACAAGGAAATACTGCAAAACTCATTGAACTTCTCGGCACTAGACTTACTTTTGGTACTGCTGGTTTGAGAGGCAAAATGGAGGCAGGATTCAATAGAATGAATTATGTCACAGTAACTCAAGCGTCTCAAGCGTTGGCCAAATACGTATCGGAGTGTAATGAAAAGCAATTAAATAAGGATGGTAAATTGCCTAGTGTGGTGGTTGGTCATGATCATAGACATGAATCATTGGATTACGCTAGACTTACAGCCGTAGCATTTCTTATTGCTGGTTTTAAAGTTTACTTCCTTGAAAAAAATATACTTCCTGAAAATACTAAAGCTGGTGATGCTGCAAAAGCTAATAGTAGTGATTCCGGGCTTGTGCCTACCCCATTTGTACCATTTGCCGTTGACTATTACCATGCTGATGTTGGGGTAATGATTACTGCCAGTCATAATCCAGCTCAAGATAACGGTTACAAAGTTTACTGGAACAATGGATGTCAAATCATTCCACCACATGATTCGAAAATTGCAGAACTGATTTTTAAAAATTCCGAAATCTGGCAAGGTGTATGGCTGTTGTGGCATACTTTTTCCAGATTGTACGAAGACACTACATTTACTGTAGCACATGCGTGCGGCGGCGATGATTTAAAAATTGATACAAAAAACATTGAATTTGCTAAAGAAGAGGTATTTGAAAAATACTACTTGAAATTGCGTGAAAAAGTTATTTTTGATTCGCTATTTGACACCACTGATTATAACAAAGACAACAAATTGCAGTTTGTTTATACACCAATGCACGGCGTTGGTCACGAATTTGTGGTGCCAGTGTTTGAAAACATTTTCAAACTTAACTCAGACAATTTTCATGTTGTCCAAGAACAACAAAAACCAGATCCTGATTTCCCAACGGTGAAATTCCCAAACCCAGAGGAAAAAGGTGCTCTTGATTTAGCCATTCAAACAGCTAATGAATTGAAATTAGATTTGATTGTAGCTAATGATCCAGATGCTGATAGATTTTCAGCAGCAGTTAGAGATCCTCATACTGGTAAATTTAGACAGCTCACTGGTAACGAAATTGGATTCCTTTTTGCATACTATGTCATTGAAAAGAAATCTGAACAACAAGCTGATTTTTCAAAAACTTATTTGGTTAATTCTACTGTATCTTCACAATGGATCAAATCAATGGCTCAAAAATTGGGTTTTAACTTCATTGACACTTTAACTGGGTTTAAATGGATTGGTAACAAAGCTATTGATTTGGCTCAACAGGGATATGATGTGCCGTTTGGTTATGAAGAAGCCATTGGGTTTATGTTCCCAAATGTTCATGACAAGGATGGTATCGCTGCACTAACTGTTTTTTTGCAACTTTATTACGATTGGTCCGTTCGTCAAAATGTTTCCTTAATTGATAAGCTTACTGAAGGATTTGAAAAATTTGGCTATTTCAAGGAATTCAACGGTTATTACAAATTGCAAGATTTGACAACCACCGGGAAGATTTTTGAGGAATTGAGAAAAAGTTATCACGATGATGGTAATAAGCAACAGCCAAAATCAGTGGGTCCTGATTTTAAAGTTACTTATTGGAGAGATTTGACATTAGGCTATGAATCGTCTACAGTTGATCGTATTCCAATGTTGCCTGTTGATAAAGCGTCACAAATGATTACTGCGGTGGTGAAGCCAAAAACTCGTGGGAAGAGAGTGGGTAATGACAAAGACAATGATAATGATAATGATAATGATGACGAATTAGTGAGGTTCACAGCTAGAGGTTCTGGAACTGAACCAAAATTGAAAGTTTATATTGAGGGGAAAAGCACCAATGAAGCTCGCGCTGCGCAGTTGGCTAAGGACGTCTGGTTTGCCTTGAGAGAACATTGGTTTAAACCGGAAAAATATGGACTTGAGGAAGTACATCCATAATTATTGATTTAGTTCTCGTAATAAGAATGGTGATGATGATGGTTATGATAATGTAGTATGATCATGTGTAATGTAGAATGGATGGCGTGTAAACTAACAACAATTAGCAGGTGTTCTTTTTTTGTTTCTTTATAATTTACTAGGATAGTTTGTCAGTCCTCCTCAATTGAAGGAGCTCACGTTTGCACTGAAAATAATACGCGCAAATGATTTACAAGATGCATGATGATTCTAGATCAAAGTAGAAAGACAATTAATAACATTACGTTGCAAAGACTAGAACTTGGTGTTGACGCAGTGGGACGCCTGCCCAGTGCTATGCATGTCAAAATGAAAAAATTTAACCAAGCAGGGGTGGGGTATACGATAAGAGTAGCTACAACTCTCTGAAGGTAGCCAAATGCCTTATCATCCAATTATGACGCGCATGGAGGGAGTAAAAATGCCGGTACAGCCTATTTTGAATATCAACAATAATGTATTCCCAAGAAATAAAGGGAAAAAAATACTTCAAATACATTATAGTTTTTCCTTCATTTCAAACTCTTCTTTTTTTTTCTCTTTTGAGAGTTAAGGCCGGCGGCGAAGCGTGTGTTTCCTTTGGGTATTTTTGCAGAATTTTTTTTCTTATCTATTAACATTATTAAAGTACAAAGGTACTAATCGAGACATTTTTAATGTCTCTTTTTTTTGCATTTTTCGAATTTAAATTTTGAAGGACCTAATTTAAAGGTAATTTGATTCTTATTCTAAAAATAAACATAGATAAAACATTCAAATAGAAAAATCATACTACTTGCCAAAAAAAGAAAAAAAAAAACTTTAGACAGCTGTTTAGGGAAATGTCATGCCTTCAAATAATCACCAAAAACTAGGCATAATCGAAAATACCTTCACAAAGTTCGTTTCTTATTTGTTAGCTTTCATTTTTGGCATCTTTCTTGACTTTTAAAGTTTTCGAAGGAGATGCATGCATGTTAGGACCGCAAAACCGAACATGAAAAATGCTGAGAAACTATAACTTATTGGTCAAACAACTCAACATCACCATCCAATGTGTTGTTTCTACTATGCGTAAACAAGGTTTTTGAGCATAAAGAACAAATTGGGTAGTTAGAAAATAATCCTTCGTTGCCTCAGGTAATTTTTCAAGTATAAATACATGGCATCATCCTGAATTTTTTTATCAAATTAATTTCCTATTTATCTATCTTTTTAAACTACAAACATTTTTGTTTATTACAGTTCATTAACTACAACTGCTTTCTTTCAAACTACATTTTCAAAATGCAATTTAACTTTGTCGTCGTCTCTGCTTTCGCTTTATTGACTGCTGTTGCTTACTCCAGTCCAGCTGCTGAACCAGGCATGATGGATCTCAAGGGCATGCTCTCAAAGAAGAAGGGTAAGGACTCCAAAAAAAAGGAAGATGACTGCAACTAAGAAGCCCCAACAATAAAGAAAGGGGGACTTAAAGGAATCTCTACTGCTGATGCAATAGTGATGGTATAAAATGATGTCTCTTTTGGGCTGTTTTTTTGGTTTGTTTTTTTTTGTCAATGAGGTACCATTTTCTGCGTTGCTTTAGGTAGTGTTTAAAAAAAATTTTTTTTTTCTTTAGCACAGTGTTAAATTAAATAGTGAATGGATTTCTTTTGTTGATAACAATGATGTATGTAAGCTAGATGGTGCGCAAAGTTCCAAGCTGCCAAATTTCCACTAAATCTGTGCTTTGAGTGAGCATATAATGAGTATACTCAGCATGTTGTAAAACAAGTCTACTATCGGTAGACGAAGTCTGCGCCTCGCCATTGAACCCCTACTACTTTGACACTATTTCAATTAAATATTTGACCAAAAGCGAATGCTTTTTTTCTACTTAATTATATATTTAGTACATTATCGCTTGGTTTGCTCAGGAAGAGCTGCAAAATTTGAAGGAGAACAGCACTCGTTGGCTAGCCTAATTGAACAAGATATACCCAGATAGCGTAACAATAACCAGAATAACAATGAATGTAGTTTATAGACATATTTAAAATGCGGGTGTTTTGGAGATAACAAAAAATAAAAAAAAAATTGAATTTTTTTAAAAACAAAAAGGGAAAAAAATAAAGAACGAGAGACAAAAAACTAAGGCAAAAAAAAGAAAATTAAAAAAAAAATTGAAAAAAAAAAAAAAAAGGGAACAAAAAACAAAAACTGTCAGGTAAGAAGAAACAATAATGAATGCACAATGAAGCAAAATGGGGGAAAATGACATTAGGGTCCGTCGATCGGTTTGCAATTATATTTATCTATAATTATCTTTTTACATTATAACTCTTTATTTTTTTTTAATTCTTTTTTAACGACTACTTTGTTGTCTTCTTTTTTTTCTTTCAGTTCTAGCAATTTCTCTCAAATCATCCTCACTAGGTTCATAAATATGCCAAACGGTATAATGAGGCAACCCACCAACTCTAAACCCAACTTTTTTAGCCATCTTGCCAAATGCTTCGGTTTCTGCATGATTTTCAAATGTAAATGCTGGGAACGAAACACCTTGTCTAAATACCTTGGCTTTGGCTAAGATGGAAACCCCACCAACCCCGTCCATATCCATGATCTGATTTGGGTCACCATTAGGCTCTTTTAAATACGCAAGATGCACTCTCCAGGTTGGATATTCGGCGTAACCTTCAACAATAACATCATCTTCTTGTAAAGTCTTTGCAAGCTCAAGAGCCGGTGGTGATTCGATCCAAGTGTTCAAATCATATGGTTGTTCTTTGCCCAAAAATTCAGGTAATGGTCTCCAAACATTAGGTACAACTACATCATAATCGAATTTCATCAAATCTTGAATAATTGATGCTGGGGCTTCTTCAATATCTGCATCTCTCCAGTACACCCAAGAATGGTATGGTTTGAGAGTAGTATTAATAAGCCAGTTTCTTGCTCTTCCCATCAATTTTCTTCTAATTCCTTGTACTTTAACTGCATGTCTATCACTAAAACCTTGACCGATAACTTGACCAAAATTTTTCTCAAAAATTTGCACTGATCTGAATGGCTTGATGAACTCTGAATGTAACGGAGGTTTGAATTGGTTTTGAATCTTGGATACATATTCTTGATCCATATATCTAAGGTATAAGTCAGAGGTTCCTTTTAATTGTTTATTTCTTTCTTCAATTTCTTGCTCCTTGTCAGTGAGCAATTGCATCAACGTAGAGTTTTGCAACATGATACTATATTCAAACAAGGTATCCAAAGTTTTGTCGCCGGGAGAACAGTCACTGACCAAAAATGCCAAGTCAATCAAACTATGCTTATAGCTCAAATTCATCAAGTGCTTGAACATTAACGGTAGCACATGCTGGGCGTTTCTTAAGGGAATCAATAATAGCACCACATCACCATTCTTGTCACCTTCTGGGCTTCCTTGAAATTCATTCAAGTCGTAATAAGACACAGTTTTAAACAATTCTTCTTTTTTCTCTTCGAATTCCCTAGCTTCCTCGAGTGATAATGACGAAGAAGAAGAAGACAGATGATGCTGCTCAGAAACACCATCAGCAGTCACTGAATAATGCGCATATCTGTCATCTTCTTCATCCTCAGGAGTTTTCTTTTTGGATACTTCATCATTGGACAATTGTTCAAAATGGCCTTTGGAGTTTGGAAATTTGAGTTCATCTTGATCCTGTTGCCAATTCGTTATATCATGGGTAATGGTGGAGAATAAATTGTTTTTGTAAAGTGAGAATTCCGGATTTCTTCTTTTTTTTTCCTTGCTTACTATGAGGAGCAAAAGAATTGATATTATGGCAAAGTATGCAATCCTTATGTATTTTGTGTGTTTTTGATGTTTCAATGGTTTGAATTTATCTGATTCCGTCCTGCGATTGGGTGTTAGTAAGTTACTCAAATACAAGTTTAACATTGAAGGGGATTATCACACATCAGTAGTATCACCATCGACAGAGGTGATGGAAAAAAAAAGTCAGCATTTTGCAGTAAATTCCACAAACACTAAGCAGACGATACATACACCGGAAGATCAAATTTTTTATTCTGACCAACGTTTCTCGCAAACATGGTTGATCTATTTTCTTTTTGTGTTTTATTATTTTTGTTATGACGATTATAACTATTATTCTATAATTTGTTTAGCCTGAACTGGATAGCCAACGGAAACCTAAGCTTCGAGTGTCTTGTCCTTTTGTGCCTGCGCTGGAAATGTGTCGGGAAACTAAAAGCTACCAAAAACAACACTGTACTGTACTGTACTGTTTTACTGGAGTGTTTGGCCTCTTTCTATGTCAAAATCAATAAAAACAACCCTCGATTTCTTTTGTGATCTCAAAAACTGGAAATGGTAGTTCCCACAGGGCTAAGTCAACACAACAGAATCCACACGCAGTAATTGTAGCGCAAAGTATAGTATCCTACTGTAAACTAATCTAGCGCGCCGTTTTTTTCGCCCTGCAATGAATTCTGGCCACTCCAGCAAAAAGAAAAACAACAACAACAACAACCAAAACTGGCGATATCTTTTGCTTTATCTTTTGCAATATGGGAAAGAATAAGAATGGGTTCAATTTGTTTGAAAGCTATTTAGCTGCTGGATTGGCCTCTACTTCTAATACTTCTGCTGGTAAAATAAGTTTTTATTGATCATCCATCACATTCTTACACATGTTTCAGGTATCGAGCATGTTCCTTTACCCAACTCAATGGTAAATAAATAAACAATAGCAACAATTTTAATCATACTTTATTACAGAGAACATCTACATTGATTGAACAAATAGGAAAAGAACATAATTGGTCTGAGGAACAAATCAATGAAGATATTTATATCTTGGAATGTAATCGATTGTATTATGTAAGAGAACCTGTGTTTATTTTATACATCAATTCACACACACACTTATTAGGTGAGCGAATTGCGTGAATTATCCAATACTAGTTGGAAGGCTATTCAATTATTGCCTCTTGTCAAGGATCTCTTAAGAAACGCATTATTGGATCCAACCGTGGGTGCTTGGATTTATTGTCGCCGGCTCGAC
>JXWR01000822.1_pt1 | contig 11017 bp, 4 predicted proteins | sample 315541 | NCBI WGS metagenome assembly JXWR01 (sample SAMN03273951, study PRJNA271842) | soil metagenome | isolation source: rice field ambient CO2 | place: India: CRRI Experimental farm Cuttack,Odisha-753006 | collected 2013-12-17
CCAAAAAACATATCATCCGTGATAGTTTAGTGGCTAGAATGTCCGCTTGTCGCGCGGACGACCGGGGTTCGATTCCCCGTCGCGGAGTTTTTTTGCTCTTCTCCTCTTGTAATAAGTTTTGTACTGCTTCAATTTTTTTTTCTCTTGTTTTGTGTTATGTGCTGTAAAGGCAAGAACCACGCGATGAAAAGTATACTGTAGTGGAAGCTATTTGACTCAAGCTTTGTATTTGTGGCGCTTTCGGCAGAGTCTGGATCGGCATTTATTCGTGGTTATTTCCAGTAATCTCCGATCACCAGACTGTCGGAGTACATATCGACTCCGTTAATTCCTGGGCACTCTACGGACTTTTCTAACATGCAGACCAAAGGTATATAGTCTGTTTGCGGATTTTTACAGGATAAAGAGCAGGGAAAATAACATAAATACATAGACGGGCGTAGTGTTTGCCAAAATTTATGATGTGTATTTCGAGATACCTATAATCATTAAACTAATTTAGTTAAAACTTTTGTTTTTTTAATCTTTTCTACAGAGTTGTTAAAATTTATATTTTATATTGTTACAAAATGTCTGCTTTGATCAACCAGCATTGGGTTTACAAGAATCAACCAATTGGCAATAGCGTAACTACAGGTGCTGCAGCAGATGCTACCTTAGAGTTGAAGAAAGATGCCGTTGACCCAAATTCTTTGCAAAAAGGTCAAGTTTTGCTTAAGTTGATTTATTACTCTAACGATCCATTCTTGCAGCTTCTTTGGACTCGTGCGACCCCTGAAATGCGCGCTGGCGTCAACTGGATCCCAGAATTGAATTTTGGCGATGATTTTAAAACTATCGCTCTTGGAAAAGTTGTCCATTCTGAGAATTCAAAGTTCAAGAAAAACGATTACGTTGAATGGACCGGCTCTTGGGCTGAATACGAGATCGTTGATGGTGACAAGTTTGAAGGTAAAATAGTTGACACTTCCGATCCGGATATTCCATTAGTTTACCAATTTACTTTACTTGGCTTGACTAGTCTTACCGCTGCTACTGGTATATTTTGCTCTGGTAAACTCGACTACGAGGATCCAGCCACTCATAACAAGGTTGCTTTAGTTACTGGTGCTGCTGGTGGTGTTGGCTCATTTGGAGTTCAACTCTTCAGCAAAATTTTCAAAGCTAAAAAGGTTCTTGCTGTTGCCGGTGGCCCCGAAAAGGCCAAATGGGTTGAAAGTTTGGGCCCTAATGTCATTGGTCTAGATTACAAAGACAGTGAAAATTACTTGACAAAACTTGAGGAGGTAACTAAACAGTACGGCCAAATTGACTATGTTCTTGATAGCGTGGCTGGCGAAATCTTCGTTAAAACTTTACCTTTTGTTAACGTCGGTGCTACAATCATTCATTGTGGTGCTTCTTCTGGAGATTCCACCACCCCATTATACAACATTAACACTATTTTTTTCAAAAAGTTGAATATTCATTCTTATGTTGTTTCCGATTACGAAGATCAATGGGAAAGCATTAAATCTAAAATCATTGGCTTTATCAAACATGGGTTAGTTGAAAGCAAAGCTTTTATTATTGATGGCAAAGGTGGCAATTTCGCAAAAATTCCAGAAACTTGGCAAAGCACCTTGACTGGTGCCAATAAGGGTAAATCCATCACTCAAGTAAGTGAAGAGTGATGATAAACTCTAAAGGCGAGATAGCCTGGAAGAGCGCCTGCAATCGATATTACATGTTGAGATGAAGAGAGCAAAACAAAATAGTAGTTTGCCGAGCATACCATGATGTGCCACGCAACAATATTGCTTACTATATAAACACATACTAAAGAAGTTATTACTTTATCGAGCGTGATTTAGATCATGTAGTTTCACTCATCATGAAAAGGTTCTTTCATGGCCAAATCAGGGCGTACTGTTTAGTTGGTACTTTTTTAAAGCTCTATATTTTTTAATAGGGTTTTAAAAGGTCAAGCATTACCTCTAATCATGTAAACCAAGTTTATCAAATTATGCCTGTAATTTATATGTAAAATAACCTTATAAAATCTTTTCGTATAATAAGACCAACCTATTGTGAATCACTAAATAAGAAAGGAATGATTTCAGCGTGAAAATTATCATTATAAGGAACTGTCGAAAAGAATAGTGAAAAGTATACATTTGAAAGTGAGAACAGCTGTGGAAGCACAAAAAAAAAGGTTGAAGAGAAAAATAAAGCTTAATATAGCGGAGAATAAGGCAGAAACCAAAGTGAGATAAAAATAAAGAAATTCAGTTAGTAATAGTTGTCTATAGACAAGAAACCAATAAGCTAAATGAAAACAAAAGAATGAAACTAAAACAGAAGCTTAACAAATAAATAATAAAAACAAAATAAGATTGATGAAGAAAAAAATATTTTTTGATAAAAAGGAAAGCAAATGCAAAATCAGTGATTGTTCTTTTTTTTGTGTATGCTTACTCAACACCAGAACCTTTTGAATGCTAGTAGGGTATGATATCAAAAAGAAATATAGAAAAAAGCAATGTAGTTAATAAAAAAAACAAACAAAAAACAACAAAATAAAAACTAAAAAAACAAACTAAAGAGCCCAAAAAAAACACTAATCAACTTTTTCTTCTCTGACTAACCTTCTGTATCGCTCCTGTTGATATGATCTTTTCGTTCACACTTGATTGACTAGCAAGTCTATTTCTTACTCTTGCTCCTGACCGGCTACGTGCTTTTGGAATATCTAACTGCTCTTCCCCATTTGAATTTTTCTTGGCAGACGCACGAGTGAAATGGACTGGAGTGGAGCTGGATATCGGTGTTCCCGTTTTGCTACCAGCACTGGTTGCGGCTGGCTTTTTATTGGAGTTTGGTGATGTTATAGAACGTAATACTCTCCAAGAAGATTGTGGAGAATGTGCTATTCTGTTACGTCTTTTTTCCAAAACACTGACTTCCGGGGTTTGCTGTCCTGGTTCAGGTGTGCCAGAAGTAGAACCATTAGTGGAATTTGAGGTATGTGGTCTTTCTTCATCGTCGGCACGGATTGTAAAACTGTCTCTTGACCCTGGTTTAATAGCATCTTCAAGGGTATTATCAACAGCATGATGATGTCTGTGATACGAGTGGTAATGGTGATTGTTATGGGTATGGCGTTGTTTAACTGTTTTTGAGCTATTTCTTGTTGAAACTGAATCTATATCACTTGGTGGGCTTTTACTGTTTTCTTTATCCATTGAGATTTCATTCAATATTTCCTGTTCATCCTCTTTATGTTCCTTTTCCATGCTCGTGTTATTGTCATTACGTTGATTATTCTGCTGCTGTTGCTCTCCTTCGTGCTCTTCCTGTTGTTCACCGTCATTATTTTCTTCAATGTCTTCGTATTCCTCATCGGAATTGGTTATAAATGAATTAGAAACATATCTGCCAGTGTCACCTTTTCTTGGTTGACCAGGGGAGGTAATTGGGACAGCAGTACTTAAAGATTTCTTCATTCTTCCAGATACCCTTCTGCGGTTATGAACCATTGGAGAGAAAGATCTTGATGCTCCATATTTGGCCTTTTGTCTTGCCTTGTATACCTCATATGAAATCAAAGAACAAAAACCCGCTAATTTGCTATTTGGAACAGTATCTAAAAACATTGTGAATCTCCAGTTTCTGAATTCATTTTGATGCAAGTATAACCAGTGCTGTTGAGGACCGACCATCATACCTGGACGAATCATTCTCATATATCCAATACACTCATTCGCCGTAAAGCCATGCGTATAAATCAAGTGAGCCCCAATCAAACAACCAGTTCTACCCAAACCGGCTTTACAATGGACTGCGATTTTTCCGCCTTGAGCAATGACCCCCTCAGCAACCCCAATGAAGTTCTGTACAAATTCCATAGTCGGGCAGGTGCCATCGTCAAAAATCATATCAATATGGTTAATACCCCTTTTGGTGAATTCTTGGCTGTCATATAAATGACTATTCAATCTGACTACCATTTGAACATTATGTTTTTTGAAGAAACTTAGCACTTTTTTGAAAGGCTCATTCAAAGGAGCACCAGGTCTTGACTGTTGTGGGGATGCAAATGCCACAAAGTCTTTGGAGACTAAATTCAAATCACCTTGATCCACTCTTTCATACTGCTCAAACTCTTCCAAATTAAATGTGGTCAAATCAATCATTCCTCTTTCTTTAGCTCTCCAAACCCCATAAACAATATCTTGAATTGAAATTTCGAAATCAGCGGCAGCATAACCTGCATCTCTGAACGGCATGAATGGGGGATCTATTTGAGAAATTGGCTGTAACACTTGATGCGGAGACCAAGATTGCACCAAGACCATGTAGCAGCATAACAAACAGGCAGCATTAGCTCTTTCTTTAGGACCAGTGGATGAATAAAAAACAATGGCTTTTCCTTGGTTCGCGTCTTCATTTAAAATGTTGTGAAGCACCACGGCAAAACGGTACAAGTGGCCAATGTGCAAAGGACCAAAGTCCAAGTGGAATGAGTTGTATGGCAAAGCATCCTCGACTGTAAAGTATACCAACTCATCAGTATCAACTGGATTGAAATCATACGCCCCAAGGTAGATACGACCTGCAGATGTTAGTGGTTGGTAAGGCTAAAAATAAGCTCAAAAAACAGATTCGTTTGTAAAATAAGAAAAGAAATTTGGATATTTGATCAGCGGACTATGCCTTCTCTTGTGACAACATTGGTGAAATGTCACTCGTCAACGGCACAGTGAACATAAAATAACATAACATAACAAAACCAAACAAAACCAAACAAAACATACCTTTGAGAAATTCGATGATAGGGACGTTAATCTTGTTCTTAGCCATTGTTGCTGGCTTTAGTATGTGAAAGAAAGCAAACGGAAAAGGTTGGAGGATGTGCCAAAGGAGCGCCAGCGTCAGCCTGTGTCTTCCTTGTCAATGATTTGGTGATGAGAAGGGTGCACTTGATGTCTGATGGGTTTTGGTTATATTTGCAAACAGTGCAAAAAGTTGAGGAAAAAATATCAGTGGGCATCAAAACATAAACAAAAACAAAAGCACTGCCAGCAAGGGGGTCTTGTCACGTGCAAAACGCCCTTTGCGTTTCATTTTGCAAAGACAGAAAGCGTCGTGATGATGAGAGGAAAAGAAGAGGAAGAGAATTCAGTCAGCAAGTTGGAGACACTGAAAGATGGCGCTGACACAATGGTAACCCACTTCAAACAGCTCCCAGAGCATAAGCACGCGGTGCTTGCCCTTTATAGAAACCTTCTACGGACATTGAACCAGAAGAGCAAGTCAACCAAGAGCAAAGATAACCAGGTGACGACCAACTCGCTTAAATACTTGGTAAAACAGGACTTCAAAGCCCACAAATCCACCGTTAGCTCCTGGCAATGTCATAGCAAGCTCACTGAAGCACACAAATTGTATAACAGTTTGCAAAAAGCCAGCTATAAGCGTATTAGTAGCATAGTGAATGAGATACTTTTAGAAAAAGAGCGACTTCAAAAGGAAAAGTCAATAAGAAAGCTACCCAAGTTGCGAACTCAACTATCACATAATATACTCCCCTCGGAAGAATACTCAGCTCAGCTAGGCAGCCAGCAGAGAAAAGTGCTGTACTTAAAGACATATTTTCAAAAGCAGAGGAAACTTACTCCCGAGAAAATTGATCTCAATGACAGTGAAAATCAATCCGCTTTGAAGATAGTATTATATGAAAGAGCCTTAAGACGATATAACAAAATCAAATATCAACTTGAAGTGAAAGGCCCGTATAAAGTCAAAAAAGTGCCATTTGTTATTAACAATCAGCTTATTATTCCTTACTTGAGGGCCCCATGGCAACAAAGCCAATCCATTAGCGTGATTATCCACAAATGCCGAGTGCTTTTCCAGAAAATCACTTCTTTTGGAAAAACCCCACCAGAATATTTGAAATATGCAAGGATGGAAGGCGAGTGGGAATACAATCTACTCGATATTAACAACAGTCTTGTCAGAGAGCGATCCATTAAGCAATGGACAAGCCCTTTTTTTACGGAAATGAATGCCGCTAGAAAAAAACTCACTCGGTATGCTGACTTTATTGCGAAAAGTGAACCTAAATTGTTACAATTAAAAAATCAGTATCAGCAGAGAGCAAATGAGATTCATGAGCGCCGGCTTAAACGGTTTAGAAAGTTAGAAAAGTATATCGAGGAGAACAATATAGGACCAAATTCAACTCCGTCATTGAATGAGGCCCTCAAGTTACATCAGTTTTAACGTATAAAAAGTATCTCTTACGTGCTCGTCATGTTGTAAATAATCATTCATAGTCATTACTTTAGCATAGACATTTAAATCAATCATTGCAAATCATCACATGTATAAAAATAAAAATAAGTAATAAAACAGTTGCTAAACTAAAACACAAGTCATCAATATGGGTCGTTCATTCTATAAAAGTTTCTGCTCAAAAAAAAAAAAAAAAAAAAAAAAATCTATTATTTGATTTTTTTTTTTGTACATCACGTCTCCGTAACATAGCCTTCAATCAGCTTGGATTGGTCTTCTATAGACATGAGGGAAGAGTCAAGATCCAATTCCTCACCAGCAGTGCTAGTGGGAAACTTTTCCACCACAATATCTTTCATTAACTCATCCGGCACAATCCTACCTGCTTTACTATTCTTTTCAGTGCTATTTTCTTTGTCATCTTCATGCTTTAAGTTCATATCCTGCAAAACGTCCACTAACGATAACTGATTATTTTTCGCCTGGCGAGCCCACACTTCTTCTAGTAGTATAATGTTTTTCTTGCCCTTTCTGTCGTGTATCTGGTCTTTTTCATTAAATTCATCTTCGGAATCGTCAACTTCATCATCACCAGCATCATCACTTTGATCTTCAAACAAATTCTCTCTAGTGAACAACGCATCATCCGAGAGTTGTGTCTGATAAAATGACGAGCACTGATAATGCTCCTTTGAGCAATAGTTATTCAAGTAACTGAACGGTGTAAGCAGCTTTGCCTTATTTTGTCCCTTATGTAATGGGTTCTCATTGTACATCTTCATATTGCTGGATAACACCCGTAGCGGGTTATTAGCACAGGATCTTTCTGGCGACTTAGCGCAAGCCGGATAGCCGCAGAGATGGTTAATGGTACGCTCATCCATCAAGTTCACGTACGTTTCCACAGTCAAAAATTTTGCAAGCTGTTTCAACACCAATGGTTCGCACTCAGCGTCACTGAACAAGTCAATAATATCTAAGGTAAGAAGTTCTGCTTTGCCGGGAGACAAGTATCCGGGCTGGCGGTACGGGCTGACGATATTGGAGTGGAAATCGGATACACTCAACTTCGGTGGCATACTGTTGTGTTCTATGTTAGTGATTGTGTGATTTCTTTCTTTGATGTGTGGTATTTTGAAAGAGATGGATTTGAGTGTTTTTATCCTGTATTTTAGGTGTGCCAATCAGTATATGAGTTAATGACTGTCCTTGATCTGGAGGGATATCCTTTCATTCCTGCTTTGTTTCGTTGCTCATCCGCAGACAAAAATTTATGGTGCTGTGCTTTTGCTGTTTGTTGTTGTTATGGTTGCGAGCTCCGCGAGGGTAAATAAACAGCGCTTTCCCTTTTGAGCCCCCTTTTGAGCTGCCCGCAGCAGCACTCAAAAACACTTGACATCAATAGGAGTTAAATTTGAACAGAAAACCCAGTGTCTCGAGGCAGTGCAAGCACACAACTGCCACCAGGAAGAGTGTGCAGTGGCTTATTGGGATATGGTGGGCATTGTACTGTATTATAGCCCAAAATTCTCTGTGTGTGCTTACGGTGTTGTGATTGGTTGATAACAACCAACAGGATCAAATGTTTATATCATATCTTTTACAACGTGATCTACAATCTTAATAACAATATAACAAACGTCTATAATATTTTATGTAAAACCAAAAAAAGTTTTTGAAAATCAGAAAAATAATAAAAATAGGGCAAACAAAACAGAACGAATAAACAAGAACATCAAAAAAAAAAAAAAAAAGAACTGAAGAACAGTACAGAAAATGGCACCAACCGACTTAGATTTCGCCTCTGACCTTGGAAGTAAGCAAAAAGATTCTTGCAGCAGCAGCTTGAACAATCAATTCCCTGTTGGCCTTCTTACTGGTATCACTACTACAATATTGAGACTTGTCAAGACTTTCCTTCTTATCGGTGCCAGTCACTTTCTTCCATCTCTTGTAAATTTTATCAGAGTTACCAAGTGGGTTTACCGTCTTGAAATACAACCCATCATCACCTCTAGCAAAATCAAAAACATATCTTGCTTCACGAGCAATCTCATTGAGGAAATCAGCGTCTTTGTTGATATTTTCTCTGTAATCGATCAACCCTTCAAACAACAATTGGGTGAAATCAAGTTCATCTCTCCACCATCTAAACTTGTTGTCGTAATCTCTGTTAAAGATAGTCAAACCTCTATTGATGGCAGATTTAGCCAATTTATCAGCCAATTTGGTCCATTTCTCATTTTTGGTAAATGTATGCAATTTGACACAAGCAGACAATGCGGTACCGACATGGTAGGAATATTCAGCTTTATCCATACTTCCACCATTCGTCTCACCGTCATGAATCAAGTCAGTGGAATTGTCCCACAAATTTTGGTAAAGCCAATCGATAGATTTTTCAGCAAATTCCAAATACTTCTTCTCCTTCTTGTGATTATAAAGTCTTAAGCAAGCCAATGCAGTTTCGGTGGTAGAGATAGTAGAAACGTAGTTTTGTTTGTAGTGCCAAGTGACCCCACCATACTTGTCGTTCCAACCGGTCATCAACCAACTCACGACGTCAGTGCCTCTGGTCAAATATTTTTTGTCTTCGGTGGCCTCATACGCGGTGATTAAAGCACTAGCAATTTGTGCATTATCATCATAATACAAATCTTCATCCTTATTGGTAGAAGCAGAGTAACCTTTTTTGTTGGAATTGTAATAGTTGTTTAAGGAAGTATAGATCTTGGAAAGTTTGCTGGTGTATGTGCCCTTGCTGAGCTTTTCAGCATCAACGAAAGATTGGAAGGCAACAGCAAGAGGCCAAACCACTGGAGCTGAAGTTTTACCACAATCAGGATCAGATGTAAAGCCGTCATTATTCCAAAGCAAGTTCCAGTATAACTTGAGGATGTTTTCACCTTCAGATTTTGTGTCCACTTTAGTCATGTCACTGTAATGGTAGCCAACAACATCAGATGAAAGAATACCGGTGGTGACGACAGCAGTTGAAGTTGTTTTGGTGGAGCTGGCCGATGCTTTCTTGGTAGTAGAAGCAGAAGGGCTTTTGGCACTGCTGGTAATTGAGTTACTTTTGGCAGAAACAAGCTTAGAAGTGGTGGAGTTGTGAGCAGAAGCACTTGAAGCAGAAGTGGTGATGATGGAGGTGATAGAAGCAGTAGTGTGGCTGTGAGAACTCGAACTTGATTTTGAACTCAGGGCAGACTGAGAGAGAGCGGAGCCTAATAAGGTTGAATGTCCAGAAGAACTAGCTTTAGAGGAAGCTGAAGGAGAGGAAGAGGCACTGGCACTTGCTGATTCAATACCAGTCGATAACTTGGTTGAAACAACACTGTTAACAATGGTAGAAGAGATTTGCTGAACAGAGCTGATGACACTTTCTCCTACAGCGGTACTTACCGCAGAAACAATTACAGACTCGCCAGCGCCAGCGCCAGAGTTTTCGTTATTAGATGAGTCGTCGCTGACAGCTTTAGATCCATTGCCACTTGTGCTACTTGATCCAGTAGTAGTAGAAGTAGAAGATGATGAAGATGAAGAGGAAGAAGAGGATGAAGAGGAGGTGTCGTCGTCTTCTTCGTCGTCATCGTCCTTAGCATCACAACTTTGTTGGGTGGCGATTCCGGTTCCCATAGGAGAACCTGCTCCAGATGTGAAGTAAGCAGAAGCAGCACTTGGCATAGCAGGCAAGGTGTTATTAGCTTCCCAGACACCCTTTTCATAATCAGGACATGTAGAATAGTTGTTGGAAGTACTGTAACCACCATTGCCTTCTGGGTTGGATACTTTGCTGTATTCATTTTTCAAGTTTTCAAAATCTGTCAATTTAGTGACCTTGTCACCATCAATTTGAACGAGCCCGTAATTGTTAGTTTCATTGGAATATTCGTAGACTAGCCCACCGGAGAATACAGAAGACATTTGAGTGGAATAGATAGCTTCAATTTCTGTGAATGGACGAGAGCTCTTGACTTGGTTACAACCAAATTCACTTAAGAAGACAGGAACGGAGTAATCTTGATATAGCTTCATCTTGGTGGAATAACCCGATACCACAAATGAAGATTCACCACACCAAGAATAGTCATTAACACCAAACATGTCGATTCTAGCGTCAGCTTCATCACCACAGTTAAAGTATTCAGCAGCCAATTGTCTGTTAGCGACGATATCAGCAGCCGAGTAACCTACCGGAATTTGTCTGTATTTTCTAGCCTTGATGTATTTCTTCATGTCCCTGACCACTGCCTTGACATAAGTAGCAGTGTTGGTAGTATTAACACTATTGATGACCTCGTTACCAGCGAAAAAACCTAGAACATTGTCGTAATCAGCAAAGGTATCAATGGTGGCAAAGACATTTTGTAAGTAGTCAGCGTTATAGGAGCAGGCTGGATCGTAACGAGAAATAGCACTCGTGGGGGTATTGACATCCAGGATCAAGTATATACCGTTCTCCTGCAATAGTTTCATACAATGGGAATGATCTTGCGAGTTATCCACAGTATAAACTCTGACAGTATTTATCCCTAGATCTTTCAGAACGGGGACGTCTCTGTCACAGACAGATGCGTCTGCTAAGGGATCAGTCAAGTTAGAAGAACCACCAGGCTGGTAATCAACACCACGAATATAAAACCTTTCACCTGATTCCGAATTAAAAAATGCATTGCCTTTAATTTCAATGGATGGTGTGGAACTGTTACTGCTGCTAGCAGCCTGAGCCAAACCA
>JXWR01002518.1_pt1 | contig 11001 bp, 7 predicted proteins | sample 315541 | NCBI WGS metagenome assembly JXWR01 (sample SAMN03273951, study PRJNA271842) | soil metagenome | isolation source: rice field ambient CO2 | place: India: CRRI Experimental farm Cuttack,Odisha-753006 | collected 2013-12-17
ATTTTCTATCGTTTATATAGAAATAATAAATCGATATTGTGTGTGAAAAAAAAGTTGATCCACTTGAGTCGTTCCCACCAGCTTCTCATTGTCGTTGTTATCTCAGTGTTCCAAATTCACACCCCTGCAAGACAGTGACAACATACTAAGTACAGAATGGTGCGTATGGTATTTTGCGAGTTAGCTAAAGGCGTACTGTTCTGAACTTCCATATGTGACGATCTGAAGCAATCTGAACGGACAGGTGTACTCTGCTCCCAGAAAACAATTACTGGCGTTAACCATGGCTTTCACAATATGTGAAAAAAATTATAAAATTCAGGTAATTCTTTTTTGTAACGATATCTGGAACCAAAATAGCAACGTGAGCTCAAGGCACACGGTACTGGGGTCATGGTTTATGGAACCAGAAACAAAATGTTACAGATATAAGTGGTGTTGAGATGCTTGATCAAATTTTTACTCTTAAACATGATGTCTCCTTTTCAATTCAAAATTGCTATGTTTAAAAGTTAATCTTTAAACGTTGTCCCTTGTGTTAATAGACAAATGATGCCTCATAGTACATTAAATTAACCTCTTCAGTATTTCTAATAATCTCCTCTCTCTATCCTTTTCTTTCTGTGGCTCTTAAGCCCAACACTGAATTGTTCAAGGTGCAAAATCTCGCTAAAGAATTCTGGCGTAATAAATTTTAAATTTTCTTAAATGTTCAAAAAAATGAGCAATACCACTTCACTGTCTTGCAAAGTTTCTGCTCAGGAACTAACTATAAGTAACTAGCTCTAATGACTAGTGTACCACTTTCTAGTTTGATACTAGTTAACTAACCCAATGGGCTTATTTATGCCAATGCGATGGAATCTAGGTTCTCTTTAGTGTTTTGGCTTTTGTAGAAGACGGTTCTATACCGCAGCGTCCTGGCATCCTAATCTTAAGCCTCTAAACATCGCACATTTGGCTACTGTTATGACACTAACGTATATTTGCATTCTCTAGCATTTTTTCGCATAAAATATTATGATCCCTGGTCACAGGATTGAACTCATGCAGGAGTCGCGATCTTTTTTTCCTCTCCAACATTGGCTTTATATGGAGAAAAAACGCGTTTGACCGATGATGTATTGTACTGATGAAGCATATCGCAGACGATATATGCTGTCGGTACAGCTGATTAATAACGTCAATTTATGGACTCGTTTAAAGAAGGTTATATATTAAAAAAAGAAATACAAAAGAAAAATATAATCTAAGCAAGTTTACATAACGAATAATCAAGACAGTAATTAGAATAAAGTCGCAAGGATCAAATACTTGACACAGTACCATTGCATCAATAACTCTTCAGGTCGTACAAGCAAGGCCAATCAATGACAGAAAAAGACTGTTCTTTCTATTCAATAGGAAAAATACAGCTGATTAAACAAAGAAAAGGCAAAACAGCCCAACCAAACACACAGCAAAATGACCCAGATCAAAGACCTAAATGCAGACAATAAAACGGTACATCATACCCTCAACTGTGTACTTCTTTCAGTTAACCCACGCTCTTTTTCACGTAAACTAATGCAATTATACGTTACCGATTTTACACATAATCCACAAGTAGGGACCCAAGGGTTGCCCGGGTATGATTTTGAACTTGGCAGGCAGCCCATTTATAACACGCAGGTATTGATGACCACTATGAGGTATTATAAGTTCAAGGACCTTTGCTTGCAGATGTACCATATGCTTGATATTGGATCTCTTGACAGAAGCAATGGGGGATTACCAATGAACTTTAAAGAATACATGGAGTCGCTTCAGGCAAGGCTTCCTTTCTTTGGAGTGCTTGTAAGGATGAGAGTGACAAATTTCAAATTGTTTAGAAACATCCTTGAGTGCGATGTGACCGATTTTGAAATGATTGAAAAAAAGAAATTGTCGTCCGAAAGTGGCTATAGTGACAATGGGTTGGGCTTGGTGAAAGACTTTGTGCTGAAGGTAGGACAAGATTATCTTGTAAGAAACATGCGATATGTGAAGAAGTGTGTTCCAGACAAAGTATTCAAGGAGTGTGGAATCAACATAGGTGCTTTGGAGGCTGAAAGCAGCTCTTATAGGATAGCATGCAATAATCTAATTGCAAGCAGTGATGAGTTCAATAGTGATAGTAGTGGTAGTGATTCTGATCCTGATGTCGATAGGCGCATCGAGGCTCGTAACAACAAGTGCCAAAGCGACAGTATCAATAGCATTAATAAGGTCAAAGAAGCCACAGTCAAGAACGCCCAGCGAAATCCAACCAGAAAAACAAACGATAATAACAACATTACTGGCAAAAGCTCAATAAATAAAAAGAAAATTCCCGCTGAGATATCGAGTGTTGACAGTGACGATAGCGTGATAGAAACCAGCAACGTCAGCATGATTGATTGCAACACCGCTGGTCCTTCCCTGGCTGCTCAAGTGTCACACAATGATGAACTTGAAGTTTACGAAAATTTTATAGACAGTCTAGCGGAACTCAATCCCAACATCAAAACTGAGCCTGAAGAAACCAAGCCATTGTTGATTAACGATGCTGAAACACTTAATGAATTTACCGAAATAGCTCCTTTTTGCAGCATGGTGGAACTCAATCGCAACATCAACGAGATTCCTGAGGGTGAAGTGTATGCAATTAAGGGCAAAATTGTGGATTTCAATGAAGACCATGGAATAATTGCTTATAAAACACAGTCTAAATATGATTTACCCAAGCTTAAGAGTATCAGCTTAACCATCACTGATAACTTTATAAATGACGCTGATGGCGGAGGTACTGGCGCTGGTATTTGTAGCACTGATCAAGCATTAGATGTGCAAAATTTTGTCATTAATGGTAAAAACAGTCTCCGTATTGAATTAGATACAGTGGAGGAGATCTTACGGTTTTTTGACATTGAAGAAGTAGAATGGCTCTACGTGAAACAAGAGGAACTTGTGCAAAAAGTGTATAGTCTCATTGGTAGGCAGTTGAATGCTGTAAACTTGCACCGACAGCAAGAATTTATGATTTACAAGAAGCAGAGGCAGGTGAACTCGCGGTTCAGCCATGCGGTGTGGGCGGCCAAAGGTTTGAGAATGAGTATGTTGGAGTAGGTAGATTGAGAGTATTTAGAATTCTTGTATTAAGATTCAGTTGACATGGGTTCAATAATTATTCAATAAAGCTGTGAACGCAAGTCTATAACCTGTAAATGTCCTGGGTGCGAATTGGCTATTTGGGTTACAGCTATAGGCTATAGAATATCTTTAATATTGCCATACTCCGGTCCGCTCGGAGTGCGGAGGTGTCTTTAGCTGCAACAGTGCTCAGCTCTCCATAAACTACCGTTTCCAGCACAAGCTCAAACAATAGTTCTCGGGGACCGTTGGGGTGTGCGCTGGATCACTAAAGGCACTCCAAACCACAGGGTACTAAAAACACCACAGACACACCACAAATTGGAATATACATCGCTTATAGTTGCAACATGTGCACGCACACAACAATTGTCAGCAACTCCAATCAATTTGTAACAAAAGAGCGCTCCAGAAGACTAACCGACAAACCGACAAACCGACAATTGAGAAGCCACGTGCCTGTGGAAACCGCACCCTCGACAGTTCCAGCGCAGATTGCACTGCAGAGCTCCGGAGAAGGTTTACCGCACAGGTCACCGCACAACTGCGCTGAAAGTGGCAGCCTCCCTGCGTTTTTCTTGCAAGCACCATACAAAATAATCCGGAGCATCGTTGCCCGCGGGGGGTATTAAGGTTTCCGCAGCTTTTTGAGTTTTCGTCTCGCACATTTCTAGTTATGTTCCCTCCGCCAGGCGGTTTTTGTGTTCCGTCCTCCGGCTGACGTAATGGGAAGGATCCGGGGGTGTGGTTGCTGAGCAGAGCGCTGGGCTCGTTGCGGGCGGCAAGAAATCTCTCTGGAGGAGGAGGCGAATGAATAAATAGCCAACTTTTTCCCCCTCAGGGTGCTGGTCTTGTTTGGTTTGATTTTTCCTTCTCTTCTCTTTTTCCTGTTTTTCTTGTATATTCATTTGTCTTTTTTCAATTCAATTGAATAATAAACTAATTGGCCCTATATCAATTACTCATTTATCTTTGTCTTCCATAATCCATAATGTCTAACAACTCTCTTGCTCAATTGAAAGCCACCGGTACCACCGTCGTTACTGATACTGGTGAATTCGAATCCATTGACAAATATAAGCCACAAGATGCTACCACCAACCCATCTTTGATTTTGGCTGCTACCAAGAAACCAGAGTATGCCAAGTTGGTTGATGTTGCTGTTGAATACGGTAAGCAACACGGTAACACCACCAGTGAAAAAGCTGCTGAAGCCTTGGACAGATTGCTTGTGGAATTTGGTAAACAAATTTTGCAAATCATTCCAGGTAGAGTTTCTACTGAAGTTGATGCTACTTTGTCCTTTGACAAGGCCGGTACCATTGCTAAAGCTAAGAAACTTATCAAGCTTTACGAAGAACAAGGCATTAGCAAGGACAGAGTGTTGATCAAGATTGCTTCTACTTATGAAGGTATTCAAGCTGCTAGAGAATTGGAAGCTGATTACGGTATCCACACCAACTTGACCCTTTTGTTCTCTTTTGTGCAAGCCGTTGCTGCTGCTGAAGCTAAAGTCACCTTGATTTCTCCATTCGTTGGTAGAATCCTTGACTGGTACAAGGCCAAGACTGGCGAAACTTACACTGGTGCTACTGACCCAGGTGTTTTGAGTGTTAAGCAAATCTTCAACTACTACAAGAAATTCGGTTACAACACCATTGTTATGGGTGCTTCTTTCAGAAACATTGACGAAATTAAAGAACTTGCTGGTATTGACTTTTTGACCATTGCTCCAAAATTGTTGGAAGAATTGATCACTTCTGATGCTCCAGTGCCAAAGAAATTGGATGCTTCTCAAGCTAACGATGCTGCTGACTTGAAGAAGGTTGAATACTTGGACAACGAACCATTGTTCAGACACTTGCTTAACGAAGATGCCATGGCTACTGAAAAATTGTCTGAAGGTATCAGAAAATTCGCTGCTGATGCCGTTACCTTGTTGCAAGTTTTGGAACAAAAGGTTTCTGCTTAAGTTATCTCTTAAATTGTTATTGAGTTGTTATAATATATAAATTTTTTCACGACCCCCTCTGGTTTCAGTTATGAATAGGCTATATAGTTGTTTGTCAATAGTATAAATTACACAAACAATCTGATTATTTTATGTTAGTTGATTGATGTAAGGAGATTGAGATTCATAGTTGCCACTCTTTCAGATCTCTCTGTCTGCCCTCCGGGAAGTCAATGTGTAACGGAGTTAAGCGCTCCCAATTTATCATTATTATAAATCCACTTAGTAATAATAAAGACCAAGAAATTTCACCGACCGGTTAGCTCGCAGAAATTCTCTCAATTTTTTAAGATTTGAAATTTTGGATAATCACGCAGGCTGTCCATCCGTAGGCGCTGGCAGCCCGCGGGGGGATCGATGTGTTGGGTTTACGGTTTTTTTTATTGTTTTTATTTTTTTCTTGGCCTCGGCTATTTTTGTTTACGTTCACTCGAATTAGAATATATAATTTTAATTGACAACTGTTAAAAGCTTCAGTATTGGCGATTTGCTTTCAACCCTTTGCACCTTTGATTCTGTTGAAATCATCGAATTAAGCATACATAACACAGGTAAGGGATCTTCGGAAAAACCCCAAGTTTGAAAAATAGGAAAAACTTATTGGAAAAATCTGGAGAATGCTCTCGCAAGCCGGGCAAACCCAAGCCGACCAATGCTAACGCATCGCCTATAGGCTGTACTTCCACAAACAAATAGATCAAGCACAAAACTGGAAGCAATGTGTCAACACAATAGCAGATTTTTAGCCCATGCGAACCCGCAACTCAAGGTAAACATCAAGTCCGGACTCAAGCTTAAAGCGTCTGCCGCACCTACAGCAGTATTCACCGATCGATATCGGCGTGCGAGCCACAACAATAATATTAATATTAATTCTCACCTCCAGTTTTTCCGAGGTTCAAAGTGCCCGCATATTAAAATTATGCGGACAAATACTATTTTAAACTGGACCTGTAGGTTTACAAGCTTACAATCATATAGTTGCATATCTCCAATTTAGCTTGAATTCATCATGTAATGATTGAGAAAAGTTGATTTCTCTTAAAATCCGAAGAATGCTAATTGTAGTAAAACAAGTGTTATCTCATGATCAGATTGTAATCCGTGCGTTTGGCGAGTGCAATTTAGGTAGACTAGTCTCTTGCAGTAAGCTTACAAGAAATTCTACTACAATGCAAAATAAAAAAGAAATTCACTGGTTGGGGATCGTAGCAGATGGATCGCCGAACTATGGTTAGCTACAACACAGCAGCGGAATTTCAATTTATTGTATATTCAATGCACTTTGCTGATCGATTAGATAAAGTCTATATAAATAGCAGTTGGCAGCGACCGGTCTCATTTCATCATGCCAAAGAACGCCACCTAGCTGTAGTATATATAAGTGTGCCTATATTTTCAGCACATGCTTTATGAATTGGATCATCTTTGATCAATCAGATCGGCTGAGCATATGTGCTTAGCGTTGAATGCATACATGTGTTATATTTTACAATTGATAGTGGCAGGAGTTACAAGCGACTCCACAGTATTTAATACTTCAACTGGAAATGACTATTAAGAGCTATGCCAATGAATGCACTATTCATATGTTTCGTATTTTTTTTATTTTTCCGGATCAATAGCTTTTGGCTTTAGGCGCGCAGAAGCTTCAATTAACGAGTACCGGTATATATGATTATAGACATCATTTCGATCATTTCAATAATAAAGAAAGCACAAAAGCAAACCCAACCAATATGTAAGGCAAAAGTATATATTATTACTGTAATATATTTAAAAACAATTGAGCTAGGTTAAAAAGATCGCTATGCTAAGACGCAGAAAAAAGAACAATAAGCGAGAAAAATAGGTAGACAAATGGATAAAAAGGCACATAAACATCATCAAGAAGTACAAAAATATAATAATAACAGTAATAAATTGAAAACAGATGGGAAAACAAGCATAACAGTTGCAGTAACCTGAAGGAAAGAAAAGAGGGAGTAGCTCGTCAAGTATAAGGAACAATCAAATTACAACAATGACAGAAGGATAGAAGAAAAACCAGACCAATAAAACATATGAATATAGCTGAACTTCAAAATGGAAATAAAATTGAAACTCCTCATTATTCTCATCTTAAGCTCATGATGATACCTAGTGGTAAATGCTAAACTAATACTACTGTTGTTGTTGTTGTTGTTGTTGTTGTTGTTGTTGTTGTTGTTGTTGGTCCGATGGCAATGGTGTGAGACGCAAGTATGGTTTCAAGAGTCTATATCTAGGAAACATCCGTTTTGCATCATCATCACTAATCGCAGGATGGATAATCACATCATCCCCAGGAATCCAGTTTATTGGAGTGGTGACTTTATATTTGTCGCTAGTTTGCAATGCGTCCAATGTTCTGAGCACTTCAGCGGTGTTTCTACCAGTACTTGCTGGATATGAAATGATTAATCTGATAGTCTTACTTGGGTCAATGATGTATACTGAACGGATTGTCAATTGCACACCCTTGTCATCAATATTCGTATGGTCCTGGTAGTCGATTTGGTCATAAAGCAAAGCAATCTTGCGTTCTGGGTCAGCAATAATTGGGAATGTCAATTTAGAACCAGTAATTTCGTCAATATCTTTGATCCAAGCTTTGTGGCATTCCACAGTGTTAGCGGAAAGTCCAATAAGTTTAGCATTTCTCTTGACAAATTCTGGTTCAAGTTTAGCAAATGCTCCGAGCTCAGTGGTGCACACTGGGGTGAAATCGTCTGGATGGGAGAAAAATACAAGCCATGAATCGCCAACGTAGTCGTAAAAATCTATTGGGCCATTGGAAGTTTCTGCTTGAAAATTTGGGGCTTTTGAACCAAGACGCAAAGTGCCGTCATTTGGACGAGGAATAGACATTGTGGTAGTGGTTAAATGATAGTGAGTGGATGATATTCTTGAGGGTTTGAGTTGCTACACAAGTTAGAAGTGTCCAATGATACAAAGTCTTAGTTGTGAAGTTGGAACAAGAAAACTTGAAAAGGATGATACTAAAAACGAAAAACTTAGTTCTCTGCTTTTGGCTATTTTCACTTTTTCACTTTTTACTGTTTTTTTTTGTGTCTCTTTTCCTGCTCCTTTCAGCAGCAAAATGTGTCACTAGCAAGGAAAAATAACCGTTATTTATTAGTCAGGCAATGTGAAACGGAAGGGATCCCCTGGACAAAAACACTAAACGTTGTCAAACTACAGAAAGCACTGCCGCGGTTACAGGTGGTATATATGCCCAACTTTGAACGTGTCATCTCTCAGACATACGCTATCTGTCTCCAGAGTACTGAGGCATCAGTGGGTTGATTCACTCACTCCATCCCGCCCTCAATAGTGGACTTATAGACGCTTAATTCAATCACCACGGCCACAGTTTGCCTGTCTCTCCACGCGCCACATGGTCACGCCTTCTCATTGGCCCGATAAACGCAAGAATCCGTCGCTGTGGCTTGCGGCTAAATTGGTTCTCTCAGTTCACCCATTTAGCGCAGATCGCAGATTTTGTAACTATATTAGTCATTGATTTGGTAATAAAGGAACTATTACCCGCTATTTAAACGATGATAACCTGACTCTACTTGTATCCATCCATGCATGCAGCTAAATATGGATAATAACCAAAAGGGAGTAAAGTTCCAACATGAAAAGTTTTTGTACCATTCGCTATAAATTTTGACAGTAATGATATCGGGAATAATGATGAAACTCGGCACAACAGTGTGCTGTGGAACAGCTCAGTGATGGGTATTGGCAAAGGCTGCGAAATGTTTTCAGACTTGACAGCTAATTAATTATAAGGGCCAAGGAAATATCAAACCTTGATGATGTTGTAGAAGGCTAGGTGGAGCGAAATTCTTATTGGAAAACTCGCTTTGGAAAACCAACCACATCAAAAACTTTACAACCAAAATTATTGGAGCTGTCTCTTGAGAAAAAACTACTCTCGTTAATTTTATCGCTTTGAGGTCTCTCCACGGTGGTCGTAGAGCTTTCTTCAAAGGAAATGGACCTACAAATTTTTTTTTGTCGCTTGAATTTTGTCACTCGCAGAGGCATTTAGTCAAATAATGACTTAGCAAGAACAAGAATGGAGTTCCGTGAAAAAGGTTTAGAGATAAGTCTAGTTAAGAACTATATATATAATGTCAACCATATGATAAGACCAATAATATTAATAGAACCTCTACACCGAGTAATCCTTCACATTGCTAAAGTTAATATAACAAAATCAAGTAATATTGCCATTAATATCACGACCAATGTAACTAGTGTGGTGACAGCCAAGATGCAGAGTCCAATTCTATCTTCGCGGTCAAGTTAACCAGTAAAGACTTCATGGTTAGAAGAAAGAAAACAAGCATATTACGACTCATCGATCAATCCGGTGAAGACAGCCGATATCAAGAACAAAGAAGGGTTGAATGTCAATCATTGTGACAAAACCAAGATACCGATACCGATGTCTTGGGCTTTTATAAGCAGTCAGATTTATTCTGAGTAGAAATAACCTGCAAGCATTGTTTGAGATGAAGAAAATTAAATTGATTTGATAATATCTAAGCTAAGTACCAAAAAAAAAAAAGAAAAAGAAAAAGAAAAGAAACAGTCGCGCGCAAGCTCCTGCCGTTTTTGAAAAAGTTTAGGTATCTGATTAGCCCCTAAGATATTGGTTATAGTTACATTGTTAAACGATTGTCTTACGTTTTACTTAGCTGTACATTAATATTGCCAGCTGCAATGAGCGAAAGGAGTTCGAAAACTTTTTTTTTCAGAATATTTTCTCAACTTTCGTCTATCCTTTTTTGTGATACTTCAAGACTTAAGTGACAGCATCGGTGCTAAAATTTGACTTCTGACTTTATATACACAAGTCGCCATGTCTTCCTCATTTACAATTGACAAGATAAATATTGCTATGGCACTACTTCACGAGCTATTCCACCAAAAATTACAGTCAAATACCATTTAATCTACAATGTATCATATTTTGAATAGTTGGTTCAGAACTCGTTACTCGCTGATCCGCATATGGTATCCCATTGCCTCAATTGAGCGTTCAATCAGTCGTTCCGTACCTGCCTGTATGTTACATGATGATGGAAACCCAACCGTCATATCCGGCCGAACCCATACCGCTGTAGTATCCACCCAGCCAACCGTCTCCGCGCAGGATGTTTCTTTTTTGTCTCTGGTACGGTTGGATACGGTGGTGTGCGGAAACCAAGCCAAGGACCAGAACGGTTGCGCAAAGGCCACAACATTTACGAACCCGCCCTGGCTTAGTGCTGCATGCAGCGAATACACTTTGGCGCAACAATTAGCGCAGCAGCGACAACGTTGGAATTATAATTAATGGTGCAGCGAGCGCTACGGTGTGGTCCGCGACTTGGCCCATAGTTAAGATCCTAGTAGATTGTACTTCAGACAACAAATACCTTTATTTGAGTAGCTGAAAGAGAGGGAGGGCGTAGCTGCTGAGAAGCAAGACTAAGCGAAAGTTTTTGGTGTTGATTACAACGGGCTATAGTCTGGCTAACAAATGACTTGCGGCTGACAGTTATGAGTGGGTTGTAACAAATATATGTTCTAATTGCAATTTTGGTTGAGCTCTGGGATGTTATGTTATACAATGGCAATCTTAAGATCGTCCTCCACAAAAGCAAAAACAGAATCCCCCAGCGAGAACAAGAAACGGTTTTCCATTGCTGATATTGTTTCTGATTATTTGTTAACAGCTTCTCTACTCTGCTTAGGAAATTTACTCCTACAGATTTGCGAGCTCTACTTTTTTTTTTTATTTTTTTTTTTTTTTGCTCGTT
>JXWR01001169.1_pt1 | contig 10996 bp, 5 predicted proteins | sample 315541 | NCBI WGS metagenome assembly JXWR01 (sample SAMN03273951, study PRJNA271842) | soil metagenome | isolation source: rice field ambient CO2 | place: India: CRRI Experimental farm Cuttack,Odisha-753006 | collected 2013-12-17
TAGCATCTTCATATGACTGCTGTTTGGGCTTTTTACGTGATAAATCTTCGGAGCACCACTTACATTCCTCCAAGGTGAGGAATATACTACAGTCAAGTTGCGACATAGTAGGTAGCAAAAAGTAAATTTGGACGAGTTGGGAATCGAACCCAAGACCTCTCCCGTGCTAAGGGAGCGCGCTACCAACTACGCCACACGCCCTATATTTTTTTGAGTTTTTAATATAAGGATTGATTGATTAAACTATATAAATCTCATAGGCATGAAAAAAAATAGGCCTGGACCCGAAAGGAGAAAATCTTCATAAGACGCTACTGGTCTCACGACCAGTAGCAGTGTGAAAAAAAAATTTACTCACTAAAAACCCAGATTAGCAATATAAAGGATAGATAAAATGAATGATAAGAAAAATAGGATAATATAATTTTGGTGAGTAATAAAAGTTAGAATTGTGATGAGACCGCCATAACAATTTGTACATACAACTGTAAATCCAGGGACCAGTTGTAATTTTGGCTTTTTTTTATTCTTGCCCACCTGGTGAAGGTAGAATAGGAAGCGGTCAATTTTGAGCATTAGATTTGGAACATTTAGAGTTGATTTATTACACTATATAATCTCATAGGATTTAAAACTACTTGGAGTTTTAAAGTCAGGAAATATTCTCTAACATTTATATAGAAATAATAAATCGATATTGTGTGTGAAAATATTTGTTTTCTTGCTCTTTTGTTTATTGTTTTTTCTTCTTATTATTATCAAGATATTGGGGCCAACAGCCTACGTATTCAAAAGGAAAATATAAAATCAAAACTATTTAGAAAAGGACGTGTTTATATAATATTTTCCAATGAGCAATGAGGTGCAAAACATTAACCTTTACGCCTAATTGAAGCAAGCATTGTTACTTGCAGATAAATTAGAGAGTGATTTAGGCATAGACAGCACTTTAAAACTTGATGGGTCAAGTTTTTATGACAAGACAGATGATCAACGTAGCTTTTCGGATACGATACTTAGAAGGCTGACTATGTGTCAATTATTTCTCCAAAGTATTTGTCTCGTGAGTATTTGATAAGCGCGCATGGTTTACGAAGGAACGCTTTGCTATTCTTTGAAATTCACGGCCTTTCTGCTTCGTTATCGTCATCCAAGCATCAACATTCATGTCATTGCAAGTCATATCATTGGTTGTCCTTACAAAAAACTAGTGCTCTGCCAAAAAAAATTTTTTTTTACAGTTCATCGCATATATTTTCATGCTTTCTGCGGTAAAACACATTATGATACGTCATATTGAATAATTGTTAAACACCAGAAATTTGGAGTATGCTTTGTATGCGCATATTTATATACATTCAAATATGCATATATATACATTAAATTACATCAGCTCATAACACAGTAGCATTACTCTGCAGGAAAATCACGGCAGTGGCTAGTGATTTGCCAAAAGCTGACCGCCCCTGTGTGGCTGGTGAGGTCCTGTTGCGGCAGGAAAATCGCTTCTTTCGGGGCACAAGAGGGAAAAAAACTGAGAAAGAGCCATTCCACTACACTTCTTCTGAGGTTAACCCTTTTGCTATAGCAGTCTGTTTTATGAAATATAGTGTAAAGTAGCCAACAGTATCGTTTCTTAGATGCTAACAATACCCTCGCTTCCTCTGCTCTGATTTACATTTCTTTTATTCAATGACCAGAGTATCAAAGAACATCTCTTACGTGCTTCACACTCCAGACAATGACAATGATGGACATTTGGGTGGCATCAACTCACTAAAGTACAACAATTGTACCGCGACCCTATTTTCTGCTGGCAGAGATGGAACGGTGAAGCTTTGGAAGAATGAGGATCAAACAATGGCTTCTGTTGCTACTTCCGAGCCTGATTTTTCCAGTATCAACAACACTAATAGCATAGACGCTAATAATCAGCTACTAGCAAGCGAAAATGCAAAAATCAATAAGGCCGGCATTGACTTATTCTCATCCGAAGCTCAGTCAGAAAAGCCATACAGCTTGATCAATTCTCAACAGCTACATACAGACTGGATTAATGACATTGAACTCATAGATAATAACTCGTTAGTGTCCTGTTCTTCAGACTTGCTAGTCAAGCACTGGAACTTCAACGACGGCACTCAGTCGACTTTTGGCTATCATACGGATTATGCGCAATGTCTAGCAAGCCCCAACTCTTCCTTTAGGGACTTTAAGAGCACTGGTGGTGTCCCAACATGGTTCGCTTCCGGTGGATTGGACAAGAAAATCAATACGTGGGACTTGACTAAGTGCACAAAGGTAAATACATATTTCCCAGTCAAGGAAACTTCCGGCTCTTCAAACTTAAATCTCTATAATTATCAAGATAAAGGCTCGATATATTCAATGTCTGCAACAGAAAACTTGATTGCTGCTGGCGGTACTGAAAATAGTATTAGCTTAATAGATCGAAGAACCCCTGCCAGAAACATATTGAAGCTAGTGGGCCACACAGATACCGTCAGAGCATTATCAATTTCCAATGAGTGGCTACTCTCTGGATCAGCGGACTCCACTATTAAACTTTGGTCTTTGAAAAATAATAGAGTTTTCAGAACTTTTGACATGCACAACAGCTCCATATGGTCTCTTTACTCAAACTACGAGGACTACAGAATTTTTTACTCAGGGGACAAAAATGGATTTATTTATAAAACTGACCTTCGAGGCTGTCATATTTCTCCTTTGAATGAAGATCTCAATGATGTTGATGATTCGGATAATGAAATTATGGGGGCGAAACTAAATGAAAATCTTGGAATTATCACTTTGTTAGCCAAAGAGTTGTACGGGGTCAATTCTCTTGTCGCTGAAGAAGGTAAGTCCAGAGCAAACGATTTGGACGATAATGGAGGTTACGTATGGAGTGCAACAAAAAACAATACCCTCAATAATTTCTTAAACCCAAATTTAAAAAGCATTGTGTTGCACCAATTCTTGAATATTAAAAACAATTTATTAACTGTCATTCAAAACAGAAAATTTGAGAACGATATCCCTACTGCAGACGATTCAGAAAGTACTTCTGGCCATAACTCATTTGTTAGGGTATCTCAAAACAATGAAGAACTATATGACTTGGTATCGCAACTATCAATTGATAACCCACGAAAATCTATAGACAACATGCATAGAACCACATCTATTGCCAGTATGTCAATGCTTGATAACCTAGATAACCTAGATAACCTAAGTGATACAATGAGTCTTGATGATGGTGGCCTTAGCAGTGCTGACGAAGATCAAACCCAGCTATCTAATATGGGATTGAGTTTTGAGACAAGCTTCATTAAATTTAACGGGATTCCTAGCACTCAGTACATTAATGCCAATACTTCAAAAGAGTTCGAAGAACATGCTGAGCATAGAGAAACTTTTGAAGTAGAAATTTTAGCTGATCCTGCTCCAGAAAATTTGATAACTGTGGTGCCAGTTAACGAAATAAGTAACTATTCCATTAAAGGGAATCCAAGCATTACCAAGGTAAGAATATTGAATGATCGGAGAACAATTGTAACCTTGAATGATAAAGGTACGGTTCATATCTGGAATATAGTCACAGGCAAAATCAAGAATACATTTGTTGACAATGAGTCAAGTAGTGAGCTACAGGATGATATGGACGAAGATGAATACGAAAGACACTTGAGTGACAAATATGAGCATTTGTTTGAATCAGTGATTGAAAATGTTCAAACTAAGGAGACATTACCTAACTGGTGCCATGTGTCGGTTAAGATTGGCAAAGTTTTCATAACTATTAGCGAGAACACATTTACTAATTGTGAAATTTACGTCGATGAGCTAAAAGATATCATCGACTCTGAGTTGATCAAAAAAATTAAAGGTGAAAATTCCAATCCGATGGATGAGGTCAGACTTAATTTGGGAAAAATGGTCCTTAAATCATTGTTGTACAATTTCCTTCAAGAGGTAATAGTTCAAGATCAAATTTTTAGACAACATATTTTGGATGAAGATATTGACTTCAAGAAACTTGTCGCAAGAGAAAAATATGCTAGGTTTCATGATGATACTAGCTCCAATAGCGCAAAACTCAGCAATAGGGACAATGATAAGCAGCAAAAAGGTTCTGATATCTCAGTAGCCAGTGGTGATAATAAGGATAATGCTTTTAAAAAATTTGCCAGATTTGGCAGAAAAAGCAAGCAAGAGAAAGAAAAAGAAAAAGATAGGGAGAAAGAACAGGCTTCTACCTCAACTGCATCTGTTGGATCAAGCAAAAAACGCGAGGATAGTTTGCTCAAAGATAAAGTAATTCATGACGATTTGAACAGTACGGCTTCATGCAGCACCGATAAAATTTCATGTTCGAGCTACGAAGAAACAACGCTTGCTCTTTTGGATCGTATTGAATATGGATATATAAAAGCTGATGATCGCAAAGAAGTTACAGAGTCTGATTTGAAGTTGCCTGGTGAGAAAGAAATACCATTAATTACGCTGTTAGTGGAAAGCCCAATAATTGTGTTAATCAACGAGTCTTCATCGCATTTGAAAGGTAATTCTCTAAATCTCTACAAATTTTATACCAATGATTCTGGCTTTACTGCTGCAGGCTCAAACAAAGAAACTTACAGTAAACTCAAAAGATATTTACCACTATGGGTAGGCAACGCATTACTTAAAAATCAATACATCGAGAAGCCAGTTAACAAAATCAACTTCATCATTGAAGAATGGAAGCCAGACTCAACCTCATCAAGCATTTCAGGGAAAAGCGCAACTATTGTTGATGATAAAAACGCAGGCAGGAAGAAAATGTTGTCCATTATGGGGCCTAACATTGATTCTACAAATGGGTTTAGCGCAAACAAACTTAAGCTTCCACCTTTGGTGGGTTCTAATTACAGACTCAGCGCATATCAAATGATCAGAGTAAAAAAGATCATGTTTTACATTTTGGAAAAGTTTCAATACCGGACTCCTGAAATGAAGAAGATGTATCCATATGCTAACATCAAGTTTGAAAATTCCATCAAAGTTGAAGAATGGTTGGAAATTTTGTGCAATAATGAAATTTTGCCTAGTGATATGACATTACTCACCGTCAAGACCAAAATTTGGAAAAGTAGCGGTGATATAGTTTTGAAATACAGACGCAAAGTAATGTGATGGTGAGGCGGTGCTTGGAGTGATTTGAATTGGACATATAATAATAGTTAATAATATATTCAATAAAAGTTTGTACTATATGTTTTTTTACTATCATGTCCCTCTGTTGGCTTCATTGTATTGTATAAATGAACGCCTTATGTGTGCGCTTTAAATTGTAATATTACAGCTCATAAATTCATAAACATTAGGTAGATATACAAATACTAATAAAATCAAAAAGAAACTTATACTTCTTCGCCTCCAAGAACTACTTTAAATAGGCACGCCAAAAGGAGTAGGTTCATAATACTCCGCTAGCTCCCAAAACAAGTAATTTTTCTTTGCGCTCCGCTGTTTTGTATTTCCATTATCTTTAAGGTTACTTGAGTTCGAGTGAGAAAGTTTTAGCCTTTTCTTCAAACTTTCCAAGTCTGCGGTTATATCTCCATCATCAAGCGACTTTCTGTTTGTGTTATCTCCATCGTGTTCCCGCTTTAGCACTTTAGACTCCGTGTCCCTATTGGCTGGTTGGTTGAGTATAATCGAATCAACGCCAATATCGGACTCCAAAGTAGAGAGTTTTAATGACATAAGATGAATCAATGTGTCTAATTTCTTGGTATTTGTTAACGTTATGGATGGGATTTTTGCCTTGGCGGCGTTTAACAATTGCAAGTTTTGGGAATTATCTGGATGTGTCTCGATTAGCTCAAGGGCATCCTCTATTGGGACAAGCAGTTTCTGCGATTTATCAACAAGCAAAAACTCGAGCCATTTGGTGGAAATTTTAATTTCTATTTCAGAAGCAAAATTGAATTGTGTGCCACTGCGGCTCTCTGGGACCTTCTTAGCTGCATAATAATCCTCCTGCTTGCTTATCAAGTATTTGAAAAGTATGTAGTAAAAGCTCTTTCCATTAGACACCAGTAAAGTCTTTTTCCTTTCAAGAGTGTTCAAGTATTCAAGCAACGGTGTATACAATACCCGCAACTGAGAAAATTTAATGTCTTTCTTCTTTGTTATAAGGACATTTTTGAAGCAAAGCACATCAAGTAGTACCATATATAGTTGTTGAGTATTGTGATCTGACCTATTCAAAAATTGAAATATCGCATTCAAGTTATCCCAGTACAGTTTAACTTCAGGATCATTAGTTGCATCGTTTTGGTTCACTACCCGTATTCCATTTCTGTGGAAACGTCTATAAACTCTCAAATGATCTTTAATTTTGTCCATATATTTTGTATAATCTTCTGCTGAAATCTTGACTGCATTACTTTTAATCTTAAATTCCTTGCGACGATTTTCGAGATTATTTTCGCTCCAAAAGTTCTCTTTAAGCCATTTTAAGGCACTTTGCGCTAAACTTCTCAATACACTCAAATTTGGTAGGTTTTCATGAGTGGCAATGTGTCTAATCTCTACGAAAGATGAAGGTAGATTGAGTTTTCTTGCGAGTCCATGCAATGGAATAGCGTGAACTGCTTTCTGGTATGGATCCAAAAGCCCATTTACAAACCTTATCAAAGCCATGGAATAGGAAGCTCTTAGAAACAAAGCATCGGCACCAGGCTTGTCATTGAGCTGAATAGATGTGAGCACGCATGTTGATTCGATTGAGTGTAATAGTTTGCCTCTAGTAAGATAGGCTTTGACTTTTCTCACTGCTTTGGCCTTGTCGTCGTCACTGGGGCTGAAAAAAAGGTTCATGAGCGTGCTGAGTTCCTCATTGCTCTTCCAGGGTACCACCTGCGGATGACTCATTTTGTACTATGCTTAATATAAGTTATAGTTGCTTTGTTATTGTCGTTACCTTTACTGCCATCATCATCGTCATCGCTTTCCCATAAATTTTCAATATTTTTTTATAATTATTTGCAAGCATCATTATGTAGTAATATGTATGAGTAATGTGACTGTACATACAAGAGGTCGGGTATCCCATAGAACCCCCCAATCACATTTTTTTAAAAATTTGGACCTGAAAATCACCGATTGAGCATTGAACAAAAAAAAAGGCAGGCGTGTATAAGGCACACCAAGAGATATTCTGGATAAAAAGACCTAGTTTCCCACCGCTATCACAAAAATAACATTACAAACATAGACAAAAATGGGTGCTGCTTACAATATTCTTGGTAAAAAAGTTTTGCCATGGCAAGTATGTATACTTTTGAGTTCTTGATTATTGGTATCTTCTCAGTGCACCATGCGTTTTGGTGTTGCAGTAGATTTGAAGTAAAGCTACGACGAACTCCAAAAGGTGAAATATAACTTAAAACGAAACATAAATGCTAACGCTGTAATTAGTTATCCGCTGCCACCATTGGCTCGGTTGTTTTTATTGCTGCTCCTAAACCATGGAACAGAGCCCCAACCACTCCAGCTATTAACGCATCTAACCCAGAGGAAGAAAAATTTGTCAAAGAATACTTGAAGAAAAATGGTATTGAATTATAAATGAGATAGACTGCTACAGCTCTTACTATCGCAAAGAGTTCGAAAAGATAAAAGTTTTGATACATTTCTTTAATTATTTTTAAATAAAATGACTCCACATGTACTTATAAATATTCAATAAAAACTCAACATATTATGTTTCAAGATTTGAAGTCTGCTAAGATTATGAAGCTGTTTTATATTGGTACAGCATAGATTAGTTCTAGACAAATTGTCACAGTGATAGTTGACTAGATTCACGAAATAAAAAAGTAGTGTTAGATGTGCTCGGGATAGTTTGGCATTTTCTACAGTGATACTTGGAATATGTCAAAATGTAAAAAAGATAAATTGAAATCAAGTTTCGCAGTATTGGTTATTCTTTTCTTCCCAGTGTAATCTGATGTCATTTTGATTAATAATGATGACGGCTTTCACAACCCGCTATAGAAAAGGGAAGAAGATGTTAGTGATATGCAGAAATACAACATGCGTCACTACTCATCACGGCTAATTGCATTAATGCAATATACAAACAATGACTGAATGACCATACGTAAACGACTCCGTGTTTTGTCTATATTTCAATTGTAATTATTAACCCTTGTATTTGTTGTTTAAGTTTCCGAGACATCACTTTCCACAGCAATTGCCACTTAGGGATAAAACCACAAAAAAAAAATGAGGCACGTCTCTGTGTTACATTGTCAAAGCTTTTTGCGTTCTTTCGCACAGATAATATAGCGTGCTTCGAAATTTAATATCCTCCTGTAGTGCGACAATAGCCACCTTTTGTATATTTTATTGTGCACCAAAGTGGGACTATGCTAAAATTACAGCTAATTTGGTTTAGCCAGTAAGCTTTTGTTTATAATTAGTTGAGATTTAAGACATTATTACTAACAAAGTCATAACCACAATTTAGCTAGTGAGAATTAGTGCAATCATTGCTGCAAAAACTCAGATATTTACGTTTCCATACCAAGATATGCTTTCATCTTTATCTTCCTCATCAGATCTGAGCTTTACTGTCGAACAGCTCGATGTTCAAGACCCTTACGAAGACATAATCAAAGCAAGAAATAATATAATAGCAGCATTGAAAAACCCGCAGCAAAATGAATTTGATGTTGAAAGCATGGATAACCTAAAATTAGAAGATGATACTGATTTTAGTCCCCAAATTAGTCACGAAAGGTTATTTCATAAGTGTTCTGCTGATTCTTATAACGAAAGAGAGACTTTTGGATTCAAAATAACACCTGCGCAGTACAATGGTATATGCAAACAAGCATACTTTGATACTTATGGTGAGACACACGAGCAGTTTTTGACTCGAAGTAAAGCCTTTTCATTCGATGACAATATAACATCAACAGTTCAGTTACAAGCCCCCATGAGCTCACATACTGGTAACAAAAAATTCCAGGGTGAGCATAAAATCGACCCTGGCATAGATTTTGGGTATTCCGAACTAAAAGCCTCTTGTGGTTTTTCATCTAGATCCGCTAGTTTACGTTCAGCAAACTTAATAGGTACAGAAAGCAGTTCTGAATCGCTCAACGAATTTGTTAGAGCTGAAAACTCTATTATTTCGAGATTTAAACAAAATAAGAAAGTTGGACGAAACACAGAAACCTCATTACTGCCATCTTTAAAGCAGAAAAATTGTATCAAAACAGATGAAAGTTTTGGGAAGCAACAATGGTTTAGAATTCCAGCACAGCTGATAGAAAACAAAGGCGTCAAATGCGCAAACAAAGCTATTTCTATGCCATTTATGGATGACTGCTTCAAAAAAAAGTCTCGCGAGCCCTACTCTAAAACAAAGAACATGGTAAGGCCCGGAAGTCATATGGATTTATCGTATTCAAACCATAACAAGCATTCTAGTTTTGATAATGACAGAAAATTTAAATTACCTAATACTGATAATGAAGAATGCAGTACCACACCAAACGCTAAAGTGAGCAGAAACAAAACAATAAAGGAGCGATTCATGTGGAGTCTAGGCAAAAGAGGCAAACAAACCAAAAAGACATCACGAAACGGTAGAAAAGCATCAAAGTCAATGCGGCCTTGTCCACAGCTTCGGAAACATAACTTTGCTTTCACCAACCAAAGTCATTACATTTCTCATCAGCTCTCTATCAAAAAGAAAATCTGGAGTGGCGCAACTAAGAACTGACTTGAAATAAATGAAGTGTTGTTTTTAACAAAAGCGCTACATAAGCTTGCACTTCGATAATAAAATATTATGTTATATCTTTGAATTTCCATATTTTGTTATTTGCTTTTGTTCTTTGCTTTTGTCTCTATATTTTTTATGTTCATTTCAACTAAAGACCATGGTAATAAATTAACTGAAAATTTTCATTTTTTGGAATTGCCGCAAGCAGTGTTCCAGGAATTCTCTTTTATATTTTCAAATTTGTTTTTTATACATAAAGAACTTTTTATGCAGTTTTTAACTTCCCAGTTTTGTTGTGTATGTATGGTTGCAACTTCTGGCTTAATGCTGTCAATATTAATTTTTGATGGTTCAACGACTCTGATTTTGCGTTCCTCAAGGTTTAATATGTATTCAAAATTCATGGGCGAATGATGACATGATCCCTAGTATTTATGAATAACAATAATAATGTTTGTATAAACGTTTTCGAAATACTCTTCTGTTTGTAAATACTATGCTTATTACAGAATAGGGTTGAGCACTGTGCTGTGCTGTTAACACAAAAAAGAAAGCTTTACGTAGGTCTCACAACGCCAGTTTATGGAACTAAGAAAAGGGGGCGGTGTTGTTTTCATCTACAAAAGATCAAATTGGCATTGCTTATAGTTCGTAGTAAAAGACTTGATCAGTGTTCTCACACGAAGCGATTGCCAATGTCCTTTGTATGGAGATAAAAATTGTTTCTCCAGAAATTTGAAAAAAGAGAGAAGTTTCCCCGATTGGTTTTCGAGAAAATAAAGTTGACATGCATGCAAAAAAAGCTTCCCCACCAGGATTCGAACCTGGAATCCCTCGATTCCTAACAAAGCCGTAGTCGAGTGCCTTAACCATTGGGCCATGAGGAATGAAGCTTGCAAATACTTCTCTAAAACACATAATAACATAATCACAAAAATAATAATACAATATTGTGCGGGAAATACAATAACAACTGAACTATACTGACGAACATTGAGTTCTAGACCTTTATATCGACGTAAAAATACGTCATATTATTTACTCAATATTTTTCTTTAATCTTCTATTTGATTCTACAATATGCACATTTCACATAATACAGTATTTGGTATAAGGCATATTGTGTATTCACTACTATTAATAGCTCAACGCTGAGGCATGGTCTATGATCTCGTGTGTTTTTGTTAACTGGTTGCCGTCTTGATC
>JXWR01000319.1_pt1 | contig 10985 bp, 5 predicted proteins | sample 315541 | NCBI WGS metagenome assembly JXWR01 (sample SAMN03273951, study PRJNA271842) | soil metagenome | isolation source: rice field ambient CO2 | place: India: CRRI Experimental farm Cuttack,Odisha-753006 | collected 2013-12-17
TTTTGGCAGCGGTAGCAAAACTAGGTTTCTTGGAAATAGTCTGGTTGTTTCCACTACCCAATAAATCATTATTATCAGAATAAATGCGACTCTCGTTATCGCTATCCTCAAATGGGTTGAAGGAAGTATCGTTAAAATTTGGTGATAATAAGCCTGATGCTCCTCCAGTGATATTGGGTTTGAGATGTTGGTGTGTTGTTGGTTCATCATCGAGCTGAAGTAAATCTATATTTATGGATGAGTTTGATGCACCGTTCTTTTCAAGACGATTCAAAATGTAGTCTTTGTTTTCCACAGAAAATTCAGGCATCTCCAGAACAACCACGTGTGCAAGTTCTAAGCTGTCACCCCTGGATAAAAGTTTAATATATTCCACAGACCGCTGTTGTATTTCTGTGTTGATAGAATTTAATTCTTGACGATAGAATCTTGATATTGACAGCCTTAATTCTGGAAACTTGATGTAAAACTTGGCAAATGTATTCAAAATCATATATCTTGCTCTTAGACCCGTATTGAAATATCTGTCATAGAGCGTAGTAAACTGATTCCATGCAGAAAATTCATTTTGTTGCTGATGACTATTTATCAAATGGCCATATTCACCAAGTAAAAAGGCAGCTATCTTGATTATGGCCTCATTTCCTGGTTCGTTTGACAAGTGTTTATATACACTCTTGCAGGCAAACGTTTTTAAATTGTTATTGATACTGTTGACAACTACTTTGACAAAACCTACCCAAATGGTCTCATGCGAGTAGTTATTAGAGATAGATATTATCTTTAAACTGTTCACGACGTACCATGTAAGATCATGTGAAAATTTCTCCACTAACTGATATATCTTCAATGAAATACGTGACTTGATCAAGTAGTCGGAGTTTTCCAAGTATCGTAAGAGATCATCAATGATAGATCCAATATTTTGGAAATCACACACTAAAAACAAGACATCTAGAGATTTCTGTCTCACTGAAACATCTTTATCGCTAAGCAATTTCAAAATCACATCAGTATGCTTTTTTATTGAATTATGGATGTTCAAATCATCGCTTTTAGCGGTATTATCATTACGGAGAATTGCTCCGTCAATGTGCAGAGATGGGCCCGAAACGATCTTGATAAGTGCGTTCAAGGCCAAATATCTTGTATTGGTTTCCTTAGATGCTAAAAGCTGACTCAAGGCGTCAATAGCACCACTAATGGCATCCGGTGATGGATCTAAACGTGTAGCCAATGACACTGCAGAAAACAAAATAGCACTTTGAGCATTAAGCAGCTGCAGATTTGCCGCTTTTCGCCTTCCGTTTTCTATAGCTTTTGCTACCACCTGTCTAAGCTTGCTGAGATTATTTACATCAATGTTGGAAACCGACAACGATGAATAGCCTGATTCAATGTTTGGTATTAGGATGAGGTCCTCCACAAGATTGAGAAGTTTCACAGTTAGCCACGGGTCCGGAATTCCATAATATAAATAACTTTCTGGACAATCTCTTTCGATAACAAGTTTGCTTAATATTTTGATTATAATTGGAATACAGACTCTAATGCTTTCCGGATTTTTTTTACCAATGTACGAAATCAATGAGACAGTCGATAGTAGTAGACCAATATCATTTTCGGCTTGGTCAACTAAAGCAATGATTCTGGGTAGCCAAGAAGACTGATATTTCAACAATACGGTAGGGTTCACTTTGATTAACTTAAGTAAAGCCAACGTAGCTTTTTTTCTGACATATGGAGGAGTTGCCGGTGATCTTACCAACTGGAAAACATTTTCAGCCAAAATTTGGGACCATTCCTCGTTCCCCACAGTGGCAATAACCTGTAATGCCAAACAATTAAAATCATAATTATCCACAGACAAGTCATTCTTCACTGAGTTTATAACTAAAGTCATCATCTCATGGTTTTCGTTTAGTAATATAGATACTGCAAGATAACCAATCTCTTTCTCGGAATATATTTTGGATGATAATAATTGAATGGCTTCCATATAACCAAAGCTCAAATTGTGTCCAAGAACATAGATATATATCAACTTGCAGACGTATTTTTTCCTCTGATACCCACTTAAGTTTGGCGTCAAAAATTGTTTCTGGATGTTCACGAGCTCTGCATTGATTCGTTTATCTTCATCTTCTTGTGCTCTGGCATTTCTCAAATCCGCTATAAATTGTGTCAATCCTTTCATAGGAGCGCCCATGGCGAAAGCAAGGTTATTCTAGCTAGGATAGATTTGACTGGAACGTGAGACAGCGCTTCATTAATTTGGCCGATGCTTGTTCTATATTACTACAGATCACTATCGGCTTTTTTTCTGGTGCAATTTGGAGATTTTGACACTTCGCCCGTTTGTGTGCGTGCGTCTAGCACTCAGCTGGACACCACAAGTGTAAATTGACTACATGCTCAAATAGAAGAAATAAAGGTTTATGTCCATCAAAACTAATTAAAAAAGCTTCTGGCCCGAAGAATGGGCTATAAGAGCAGGAGTTTTCATTCATCTTGGGCAGCGAAATAGTGATGCATTTTTTCAACGTGTCCCGAAACAGTGCCAAATACCGGGTTCACAGGCAGTACAGTATTCTCAGGAAGCTGTTCTATAATTTCACTATAATCTTTGATTTCCTCACTGATGTAGCACCATGCAGCAGCATCAGCACGCATTCCCTTTGTCTTTTCGTATTTGTTATAGTCAAACCTATACCTGTGCTGACAGTGTGAGAGCCCTAGTAGGGTATAATTAGTGTGATAAAAATCTGGTCTACAGCCTGGCTTGTCTCTTAATCCACCTCTAGATGTGTCTTGACAACACCCTAGAATGTAATTTTGTAGGCCATTTCTTGAGAAAAGAGATGAGTATTCTTTGGGGTTCTTGTGCGCTATTTTACCTTGTATTGCGATTTCAAGGAAAGGAAACACTCCTCCAACCCAGTGACTATAGCATCCATCCACGAGTTTATTTGATCTGCCGGAAAATCCACCTTCAACAGACATTTGTTTCGCAACTGTCCACTCTATAAGTTTGTCAAGATTACAATATTTAGTAAGCATAGTAAAAGGATCACCAAGCAAACACAAACTAGCAACAGCGCAGAATGTGTAGCCGCCATGAGCTTCGTTATTTGGCAAACCAGCAAACCCACCTTCATATGTTTGACATTTACTAATCCATTTGCAAGTACTTTCAATCAACTCTGGAGTAACAATATTGAGCATAGATGCTACCATCAATGCACAATACACGGCTCTTGTATCTTTCTCTCCGTTGAGATGCATAATAAACGAACCGTCCTCTTGCTTCAAATCTTTAATGAGCCAGCTATATATCTGCTTGCGGTCTAGCTGAGACCAAAATTCTGGGCTATCAGCAAAAGATAAAGCAAGCAATGAGCAGTACGACGAGGCGACATGCCCTAATTGACCGAATCCTCCTCCTATACCACCTGTTTCTCTGTTAACAGCAGCTATTATTTTACGGCCAATCTGCTCTTTTTCCTCCTTAGCTACCTTGTTGCCTAAAAGCAATATAGAATTGTATATCCAGTATACTATCCAGTTGCGGGATGCATCCAAAGACACAAAAGAACCTGGAAACGATCCTTTTATTGAATTGTTTAAGAAGGCAAGATGTTTCTCTCTTTGCAACAGAGGCAACTCATCTGTGTCATCGTCAACGTAGGAGTTATAAATCTCATAGCAGTCTTTCTCAACTTTGGCTTGGTCAGTCACCGTTTTGGTGTTATTGTCAGTGGCTGTATACCACAAGCTCTGGCTCTCGTAATTGCCGATGAGATTAAGCATATTTTCAAACTGGTAGTCTGTCTCGCAAGTCTCGTACACCATTGGCTGTTTTTTCCTGCCCAATAAGCTCAACAAAAAATTTATCTGATCAAGTCGCTGCTCATCCACGTCATCCATTTTTATACTTAGCTTTGGCTAGAAAAGATTCAAGGATTGCGTCTATATTTCAGATTCAGTACAGAGTGCAGCACTGCTACAAAATAAGGTTCTCTTTGTCGTCGCCAAATACAGAAATTTCAAGGCCGACACCCACAAAATGCTAAACACACCTCAACATGTTAAGGCACTGTTTTACTAGCGAATGCCCTTTATTCAATCAATCTCAATAAAGCAGCATTTTAGTCTATCTCTATACAAGTCTATAAAAACGAAAACTTTGTCTCGCTTCCAATAGATACCAGCACATTACCTTCTCCAGCCTCAAATCGTTCGATAAGTAGCACATAAATTCCTTCATCAACGACAAGATCATTGATAAATATACCATACAAGTTGTCGTCAAATTGGTTATTATAGTAAAGTGCTGCGTTGTTCGAGCTGCTGAAGATGTTAGCTCGTATCTTAGGTCTGTAGTTGGAGTAGTGTGCATTTGCGGGGATTGTTGATTTTGGAGAGTTATTGAGAGATAAAGTTGACATTGACAACACATTTAAATCTTCATGCTCACCGTCTAAATTACTAAAAATTCGTACTGCAATCTTGCTTCTTCTTGGTATCCTAAAATACACCTTCTTTCTGTTCGAGCTCTCCCAGTTAACATCAGTAGTGCGAACAAATAATCCCAAACTTGTGTTTAGACGTTTCAACGAAAAATTTTCTTCGCTGCAAACAATTAACTTATACTTCAAATGCTGTAGTCCCAAATCTGTTATAGGACTATAAGTCGATACTAATATCAAATACTCGCTATTTTGCTGAAGCTTAAGGTTTATAGAGAGCTCTCCAGAAGATGTGTACTTTTCATTGTATATGAGCCTCTTTGAATCAAATTTTTGAAGACCGCGATCTCCTGTGTCTGGGTTCCAAAATATCTGTAGGTTGAAAAAAACCTCTGGATTTTCAAGAAACAAAGTTAACATATAATTCGCTGTTGGACTACTATTTTGCAGCTCAGTGTTAAACGTACTTGAGCTCGTGCCAAGAACATATTGTGGATTATTAACATAGTTGCGATACAACCAGTTACCTCCTGGATTTTCCACATCCCATTCTGCTACCAGCTCCTTGACACAATTATCCAAAGAAACAGCTTTTTCAAAAATTAATTCGTTAGGATTAGGAATTAAGGAATAACAAAATAAGTTAAAGGATATTATCTTTGATGTCCCATCATCATGGTCGACAGTAACAACAGCTGTGACAGATTTATATGCACCGAGTTCAAATTTCATAAGTGCCAAAGTATTTGAGGTTTTGAGTGTTTGAGTTATTCTTTTTGATCCTTTAATAGATAAAATTTTTTCTCCATTATTGGTATCAACTAAAATGAGCTTTAATGTGTAGTTTCTGATTCTACTAGCAAATTTGGAGATATTTTCGGCAAGTAAAAGCCATACTTGTACTGGTTTAGCTGATTTATTTGTAACGTTGAACTGTGGCTCATTCACTACGCCCCGCCTTTCTAAAGGATCACTTTTGGGCTGTAATGAGTAAATGAACCGCAAACATCTTGAAGTTGAAAATATCTTGTTGTTCCAGTTGATATAAATTGTTTCAAAATTATTCAAAATAAAGTTGTAATCATACCAAATTTGTCTACTGTCAAACAACCATGGATTTTTTATTAATACTTGTTTTTCCCCGTTTTTGGTCACCTTCAAGTCCATTATAGCATAGTCATGGTTAGCAATCAAATTAGCTTCAAAGTCATTGAGTGAAACAGAAGATGTTGATTTGGAGAAGCTTTTCCCGGTGCCCACGCAAAGTAAGCAATTTTTGTCTTTAAAATGTTTGAAGATGCAGTTCCAAAACGTATCCGTGCTTTGTTCCTTTGTAAAAAATTCCAGTGGATTGACATACTCTGGGATCCAGCCCGTCAACAAGTAAGTATCATACCCAGCATTCGACCCATCAAATTCATAGCTGTTACCGCCTATAACTTTGAAGTAAGCTTTTTCAATCAAGGCAGGCCAGAATAAATTGCTATTCGAGAAAGATTTTAAAAACAATGAAATATTCTTATCTTTACTGATTGGCAATTTATCGTTTATCAAAACGAGCCTTTTACAACCATTTACATGAAGAAGTACCGAATATTTGTAAGATTTGCAATGTGGCTGAATGTTGTCGAACACTAAGCTTGGATTGTTGTTGCTTATTGAAATCAAAGATGAAACTAAAGAGCAGGTTGATAGTAGGTCGTCTTGATATAAGTTATTCAAATCTTTTTTTACCTCTGGCACTAGTTTCCAATCTTGATCGCTTCCTGAGCAATGATCCCATTTGTCATAGAATTTGAGTTGGCTTTCTGAGAGCTTGTTTATCTCATCATTGAAATTTTCATCGTATTTGTCGACATAGAGTAGCAGTGGGTTACTAACGGGAGGATAGATCAGGTTGCATACTTTAGAATTGAGCCATTTCAACTTTTCAAACATATCCACTGAAGCGGGTTTTCCTTTCAGCTGTTTTGTTTTGGAGTAGATGTCAATTGCTTGATTGCATAATGTTTTAACTTTGTCAATTGAGAAAGATAATGGCACATCTGTTCCGCTCCTTTGAGAATATCGTTTCAAAACGCTGTTAAATATCGCCAATGTTTTGGAACTATGCTCTTCCGCCTTTGTTGTGTTCGAGACATAATAAAAAAATGTTGCTCTTTCTAATTCCCTCTGACCCTGATCTAGTAGGCGAGATAAGGTTATTGTCTCCATGGTAGTACGAAGGGCTTCATGCACAATTGATATTCGTCCAGCCGTTAAGATTGGTTGATTGGCTTTGTACTTACTGTATTGTACTACTCTCTGACGCTATCGTGAATATCGTGCATTACCCGCTGACGCCTTGTCAAGTAGGACCCGACAGCCATCTATGCATGCAATAATATGTACGAATAGTTCCTTTGGATCTACAATTCAATAGCCCATTCAACCAGCATTTATAAAACACGTTTTCATCTTATTATAACTGGTAGAAAATAAAAGATCTAAAACCTACTTCGTATCACCTTTTTTAAACTTAACCTTCCCTTCTTTCATTTCAAGCTCTATCCCATTTTCCTTCAAATCATCCTCATTAACCACCTTCTTTGCTTCTAATTTTCTCACAAAATCTTGATTTTCTTTATTATTTTCAAGTAAGTATCTAATGCAAACAATACTTGTCTCCTTTATAAACGGGTTAAGGCGGTCAATGACACAACTAGATAACACAATCTCAAGAGCATGCATACTTCTCATTAATTCTTGATTCTCATAATTATTGTAAATAAGGTACGTCATCGACTCTATAGTCATCTTCTTAATGTTTGGGAATTTTTTAGGATCATTCAACTCGGACTCATTGCTTATTTCAGACAACTTTGAAATAGGCTCAATGTTATTGTGTAGTAGCTGCAATAATACGTTAAGTTTTTCCAAGAACTTGTAATTGTTTAAATACTGAACAGAGTAGTTAAATGTGAGCATGTGAGAGAGTATATCAAGGACAATAAACAAACAACCATTCAAATATGAAACGTCAATAATCCGATTATCGCTAAAGTATTTTTGTGTCGTTTCAAGTATTTGGTTGAATATGTCAAGAATCCAAGTTAATATAACTGCTAACTTAAAATTGGAAAAGAACTTCAAATTCGTAAGGAGAATTTGAGAAATCTGTAAACTGTGAAGAGTAATCTGCTGATTTTGAGCTTTCCAATTAACAAGAAGAAATTTGCCAAAACTTTCATGAATGATAATGTTCCGAAATATTGATGAAAACGTTAAGAATGTCTTGAAAGTATCTTTTTCGTGTTCATCATTATGTTCGTTGATTTCCTGTATCTTACCCTTTGGGTCCGGATTCTGAAGAAAGTTGTGATCGTGATAGAATGTTATGAAATTTTCCGTCAACCAATCAACCAAACTTGTATCAGGATCATTTAGGAGATAATATAAAAAGTTATTTGTTACTTCATCTTCATCAATATCTGCTACTTCATGATTGACAATCAGATAGTTATTGATGATGAAATGATTGAGATACATTAAAAACAACTCATAGCTAGCTCCTGAGCGACGATCTGAAAAGAACGAGCATGACCGATTAAGTTGCACGATTTTGTTCAAGTGTCTAATAATATCTTTGTACTCATTTTCTCTGGTGGATATATCTAAGTTTGAAACACCGGTAGGATTAACTTTAATAGCGCCTTTAAAATTTCCAGATAAATTTATCAAGCACTGAAAATAACAAGGAAGTAATTTGGTGATCAAGAACGTACTGTCAATTACAGCATAATCTCTGAAATATGTTTGTGATGCGGTAAGTAGCTGAGCTAATACTAGCTGATGCAATTGTAATATTGCATCATAAAAACTGTGAAAATCTGAGATGATTTTAGTAGTTGAGCCAGCCAAGACATTTCTCAAAAATATTATTACTCCCCGAAGAAGCCTAATTTTGAACAAAATGGTAGGATCTTCTTTTTGAAAAGACGGTATTTGCAATATTTTTTCAATTTTGTTAAATATGGTCCGATGGTTAGCGATCAATGTTTTTCTAAGGAATTGATCATCGATCTGTGATGTTCTCTGAATATGTTCGGATAGTTCCTGCAAAAGTTGCAAGTAAATCTGATGGTTATCACTTTTTTGCAGAAGTTCAGAGGCAAGTGAGTCTAAACAGTCCATCACATTTGTTATTCCGCTCATTGTTTTTGATATTAGTGTGTTTGAGTGTGTTTATATGTTTATTACAAATCATCCACTAGAAAGTGTATTTTAGTTTGGTAATGAAAAAGAATCAGAAATAAAGTAGAAAACCAAAATGAAAATTATCAGCGTGATGAATGCGCTTACATACAGCATTATGCATCGTTTTCTTTAAACTCCAGATTGAGCTCAAATTAAAGCTCATTGAAATAAAATTACAACCCCCGGACAACCGTCTTAGGCAAATGTCGTCCCTCTAAAAACCAGTGTTCCATAATGTACTTTAATGTTGGATATAGACGCATGCTTTCGACAACGGCGCAACAAGACATCACAATTTTATTAAAGGCATTGCCAAAAGTCACAGGTAATGGTCCATTTGCAGCCAGTAAGTTGAGCTTTCTATATTTTTTTTTCTTTCTTTAACTATGCTAGAGCACAACGATCATACTAACGAATTATATAGAGCCCAAATTCACCCCTTTAAAAGCAACTAAAGGTGATATCGGTACTAATTCTAATACAGTAATTAATATACCCTCAAATTCACTGCTTAATTTCAACGGAAGTATTGTGTCCTTATTCACAACAACCTCCAATTACTCACAGTTATCCGAAAGTCTATCGACAGTGAAAAGCCAGTCAGGAAAATTTGCCAATTCAAGTACTCAGCAGATTACTACAAAAATACCGCTATCTGTCATAGTAAGTAACAACCATGCATGTGGTTTTAAAATTGTTACAATAAATGGAGATGTAAACGCGCAACAACACGATAATGCTAAGCAAGCAAACACTAGCAATGCTATAAATTCGTGGAAAATTTTCAAGCAAAATAATATTCTTGGATATAATGTTCAAAGAGATGGTCAATACGATTTAGTGATGACTTATGATAGCTTGTTGAAGGTAAAGCCAAATGAAGCTATTTTTATTGATCAAAAATCATTGATAGCCATAAACTCACCACAATGGATAAAATATCAGCTTATCAAACCAAAGATTTACAAACTGTTCTTTTTGACCCAATTCTCCAGAAAAGCCGGCATTATCTTGAATGAATTTTTTAATTGGGGCCTTTGGAAGCATTTGTCGTTTCGTAAGCTCCAATTGAATATTATCCAAGACAATCACAGACAATTGTATAATGAATATGTAACAGAAAATTTCAAATCCCTAAACTTGTACCTTACAAAACTAAAAAACATAATGAGGCCTTTTGTTAAACCTGAAAAACAACACTTAGTCAGAGTTGTCGGTCCTGCGAATGTCTTTATTACAAAATAAATAATTTTTTTTGTAGTAAAAAATATATTCACCATCAAAAGTAGCATTTCTTCTTTGATGGCATTAAATGATTTTGAAACATATTAATATATTAATGTAAGCACAACTGTATAGAGTAAAGAAAATTATAAAAAAAAATAGCAAATAATTAGCATAACAAATAATTAGCATAACAAATAACTAACGAGACACACTCATTCTCGTACAAGAACAAAAAACTCTACTTGTTTTCCGGTCTCTATTTGCTGCAAACAAAGTGCGTCTTTTTTGTAATTATTCTTCAATTGTTTTTTGTAAAATAACAAACCATCCTCAATTTGGTAAGACGATTGAGAAATGAATGCACTTTCTTTGGCCAAGTTTAGAAGCTTGTTAATTAAAAATCCCACAGTGCTTCCTAGTTCAATATCCTCAGTATAGTCATAATCATCAGGACCAAATTCAATATGATACTTCAACGGCTTTTTCAACAACAAATTGCTGCTATTTGTCAATTCACTATATTTTGGAGAGCTGTTCTCAGAAATTACAAAATTCACTTTAGCGTAAACATGAGCGCAATGGACCGGTTTGTCAATGAAAAATTCCTTTGCTGGATCTTCCCAAAAGTTTAGTTTCACCCCAAGGTAGAAAATGGCCTCATATGCTAGTATGAGCACTAAAATGACGACAAAAAGTTTAGTGATGATTGAACTTACGCTTAAGTCTAAATGATCTTGAGCGAATGGGAAATGTCTGGCAATCAAATTTGTAAGATAGTTATCAAATCTGTAGTAGTAGGATGCGTATGTTTTCGTCAAACTCATTTCAAACAAGGTTTTCTTTAATAATAAACAATACGACAATAAAATGACTTTACCAAATATCTAGAGAGCGTGCAATATGGAAATGAAAGATGGTGCTGATGGCATCTTGACCAGTTTTTGTTAAGACAGCATCAAAAGCCAGAACACGGGGTGCAATAAGTGTATCCACCCCCTTTTGTAGTCATGTGATGAGATGTTTTTGGAAGCAAAAATCAAAAAACAAAAAATA
>JXWR01000893.1_pt1 | contig 10984 bp, 4 predicted proteins | sample 315541 | NCBI WGS metagenome assembly JXWR01 (sample SAMN03273951, study PRJNA271842) | soil metagenome | isolation source: rice field ambient CO2 | place: India: CRRI Experimental farm Cuttack,Odisha-753006 | collected 2013-12-17
CAGGTTCAGAGAATGATGCTTTAAATCTAGCAGCCACCATTGGATCATTTTTATTTGCCCCAGCCTCAATACAAGTGCTTAAAAATCGGGTCATATACGAAGAGATGGATTCATTTTTATTCATGACCATTGTGAATTGAGATGAGTGTGAGTGTGTAGATGTAAAAGTGTGTGGATAAGTTAAAACAGATGTAGAACTTACTTAAAGAAAAAAAAGAGAAGAAAAGAAGAATATGAACAGCAAGAATTGAGGGAAAATGGGCTAGGCTTTATATGTGTTTGGGTTGCGATGGGCGCCGAGGGAGGGAGGGAAACTGGTGGTGGTGCTAGAGAGGGCCACCGGTGGGGTGGGTTGCGGCCGGGTGATGCGCGAGCGCTAAGGTGATGGCCGCGGTCACGCGGAGCCTTCACGAGGTGTCATTTTACTAGTAATTGTCACTGTACTTTACTACAATCAATCAGTCAATAATATATCATCAATATGACAATAATCCATCATGCAGTAACTATACACCATAAAACTCACTACCTTTAACACTAACTTACACCTACTTCTTGCGGAACAACTGCTCGTTTGCCAATGGGTCCTTCGCCAACACATTCTCCCGCTTCTTGATCTTCTTGGCCACAGCAGCGTCTTGTCTGCTTCTGGCAGACACCGCCGCCTGCTGCTTCTGCTGAGCTCTCACCACGTTTGGACTCACAAATTGCTTGTTCTCGTAGATCTTTGGTCCACAGAACGCACCCTCAAGAATCACAACTGGTGTTAACACACACCGTGGCCCAATTTCCACCAACGTCATTTCGTTTTCTTCATCGTTACCAGCTGCAATCTCCTGTGCTTCAGATGCACGCACCTCTTCGTTGATTTGGTAGTTACGGATCCAGATCTTACCATCAACCACACTGAATGTCATCACATGGTCAATAAACGGCTTAGTTTTTCTGCTGGTTGGTGGCACCCCAAAAGTATGGATAAACATTTCTTTGATCAACTGTAAACTGATATCAGTTTCTCCCTTTGGTCCCACAGTAGCACCAACTTCATCAAATTTCTTGTCAAATGACAACACTGGTCTAGAACCTTTCAAACAATTCCCAGTAAAGTTTAGCTCTTCCAACGTACTCATATTTTGCACAAAAAATTTAATACTTGGTCCGTTTGGCGTCTTAGTTAACCATAAGTATAAATCAGTATGTTTTTTACTTTCAAAATAAGCAATATTGTTGCAGTTGTACAATTCAGCCACTTCATTCAAGTCAAACAAGTTCTTCTTGGATCCAATCTTGGCTTGTTTTTTGGAATGCGGAAGCAAACTGTGAAGATCATTCACCAAATGTCTATGTCTATATGTCACTCCTCTAGATGAGATAATCAAAAGTTTTTGCTTGTTGATGTGTTTTCTTTCACCATTTTTTGGCTTGGAGACTCCGCCACCATTTTGAGTTTTGGAAAGAGCTTTGTAGATCGATGACATTATAAGTCTATATTATGTTGATATTTTGTAGTTACAAACTCTGCTGTTTCTTATCAAAGGAAACAGAATGGTAGGTTTATAGTTGAAAAAGTTTAGTATTAATCTATCCATACAAAGTGTTAACAAAAAAAAAAAAAAATTTTTTTTCCCTAAGATGGCAGCGATGCGCTGCAGATGTCATTACCCGGCGAAATACTTCCTAATTGGGAGGCACTATGGAAGGCGCGCGCGCCAAAATATTGAAAATAAATAAAGAATAATACAATAGAGTACGAGTGGATGATCAGAATAGTAAGGTATTGAGTTATCGTTCGACAGCCTGGCACTGGATTATTAATTGAAAACGTGTTTCTATTGCGTATTTTATCCGGGCCTTTTCATTCCTTTTTAATATCAGTATTCTCAGGCAATATCAACAAATAATCGGCACCAATTGAGCATAATAATAACTATATAGTAATAATAAGATAAATCAGCATGTCTGGTGAAGAGCCATTAATCGCCACTAGAAGTCGAAGAGCGAATGCCGGATCGAGATTAAAATCATTGATCCAAGCAGAAGAAATCCTAAATTATGATGAAGAAGATGAAAATGTGGATTTGTTATTCCAAGAAGATGGAAGCGATGCAGAATTTAGTTTAAATGATAGCGACAGTGATAGTAACGAAGGCAGCGATGATAGTGATGATGATGACGATGATCAGCGGCAAGCGCAAGATGATGATAATAATAATGACGTGAAAGATAGTCATACGCGGCAGCGAGGCAAGAAGAGAAGAATTGAACATGATACAAAAGATGGCGCCACCCCCGATCAATATTACGATTCTGATGAAATGTTTAGTGCATCATCAGAAGAATCCGGAGATGAAGCAGAAGATGATCAAGAGGCAGGAGAAAAAGAACTACAAAAACAAGAGAAATTAAAAAAACGTAAAGAAGCCAAAAAGAAGAAGATTATCCCTAAAATTAACAAGCCAAAAGCAAACATCAAAGAGCAACAACAAAATAAAAAAGCTAAAAAATCACCAGCGGCAATGCTGGCTATTGATCGAGTCAAAGCAGATTCTTTACTTTCCGAAACTAGAAGATCATCAACAAGACGATCAGCAGTGCAGAACAAAATTGAATTAGTCAACAAGCTCAAGGAATCTGAACGTCGTCGCGCTGCCATGAAACCAAAACCTCAAAAAGAAGTACATGTCATAACGCAAGAAGAAAGATTGCAAGAAGCTAAAGAAACGGAAAAGCAGAATATTTTAGCTCTTACGAGATTCAAGGAGCAAGAAATTATCAAAAAGGAAAAAAGATCACAAATGTTGACCAGCAAAAAGCAACTTGAAGATATAGTAAGGTTCACTTCAGCGATTTATTACGTGACACCAGAAGAGGAACTAAAAGAACAAAAAATTATTAGAGAGAGGGAGAAGAAGAAGGATAAGAGAGGCAGAAAATCGGAGCGTCAAAAGCAGTTGGAGTTGGCGGAAATAGCTAAGGAGGAGGATATCAAAAAATTGCAGAAAAGAGGCAAGTGGATAGAAATGGGTAAAACGATGAAGGAAATTGAAGAGATTGAGAAGAGAGAAGAACAAGAAAGATTAGAAAGAGAAGAAAGAATAAAGAGAGAGAAAAAAGAAAGAGAGGAGAGGATCAAGAGGGAGAAGAAGGAAAGAGAAAGGTTAGAAAAGGAGAAGAAAGAGAAGTTGGAAAGGTATGAAAGAGAAGTGTTGGGGATTGGTAAGGTCGGAGAGGAAAGTAGTGGCGGTATTACTGCAAAAAAGGATAATGAAAAAAATAACGAAGAAGAGCAAACTAAAGAGGAAAGCCAGATTAAAGTTAAAGTTGAAAAGGATGAGGATGGCTCGAAGGTGGACACTAAAACAGGAACGGAGGATATTAAGAAGGATGTAAAGAAAGAAAGCGCTTCTGTCGTTGAAGTTAGAAATGGAAAGGAAGATGGAAAGGAGGGAATTGCTGAAAAGGGAAGTGAAGAAGCTGCCGAATCCGAAAGGAAAAAAGTAACAGAAAAAGCTACAGAAGAAAACAATACAGCGGAAGAGAACGCTAACATTGAAAAAAATACCTCAGCCAAAGAAAATGAATCAAAATCTGCCGAGAGTATTGATGACAATGACGACGACGACGGCAAGGACAATGGTAAACTTGACTCCAATGCTAAAAATAATAAAGATGAAACGATTGCCAACGCCACGAACGCTAATCGTGATAAGAAGGAATCTACTTTTGCTAGCACCATTGAAACCAGTACGGAACAGCAGTCAAATAGCGATAAGAAGCAAGAAAAACAAAAACAACCCAAAGAAAGTGAGATTCACAATGGTCAGGATAATAATAATAGTAGTAATAATAACGATGATGATGCTATTGTTACCAAGCCGAAAGAGGCCAGCATTGAAGATGTTGACATTGATGTTGACATGAAAGATGCATACAATCAAAATGATCAGCAGCAGAACGCCAAGGACGCAGAGATTGGGGCTAATAGTAATGAAGAGTCAGAGAAAATCCTTGATGAGAACGATAATAATCAACCAACATCTGATAAAATGGAGATTGACCATACTGAGAGTAATAGTGCGGAACTTAAAACTCCAGAGGCATCCGCAAGTGGTACACCAAACCACAACACATCTTTGCAAAGAAATGCATTAAAAGCCGATGAAACTCCAGCTGCTGACACTGACCAGACAAAATCACCACTGGCCACGACCCCCTCCAATAAAGAACAAAAATCAGTCAAGTTTGCAGATGAAGTCAACTCTAGTGAACCACCAGAATCCATTATCACTGTTAAAAAAGAACCAACTACTACTGTTTTGAAAGCAGAAACATCAATCACTCCAACGTCGATCACATCATCAGTCGAACCAACAGAAGCCAAGGAAGAAAAATCAGATACAAAGGAAGAAGTTATTTCTGAAAAGCCAAAAGAACCAGTTTATGAAGGCCCTCACTTGAAAGTTTATAGAAACTATATTTCATTTGAAAATTTCACTAATCCAAAAGATTTACTGGACATCAAAAAAGTGAAAAATATTGTATTTGGGCCACAATCGCTTTGGACTGCTCATCGCCGTGCTACTAGCAACCTTGAGCGAATCATTCATATTAAAGCCGATAGCAATATTACTGCTGCCTCTACTGCTTCTACAGGTGATGATGGTGATCAAGACACTCCAAACTTGAAACCAACTTATAAGTCAGATCTCTTTATCCCATATTCCCAGCTCAAAAAGGCCGAGTTTGAAGAATTAGCTAAATTTCCTAAATTGGGAGTCACAGAAACTCAAGACTTGGCTCAAGATACTGAAGAAAAACAAGTTGAAACTAAGCAAGAAATCAATATTGCTACGCCGGCCCCAAGTTCAATTTACTTGCCAACTGGACAACGCAAAACCTGTTTTATTACTGGAAAGCCTGCATTATATTTTGAACCAAGAACAGGGATTCCGTATGGCAGTGTTGAAGCTTACAAGGTTATTGATCGAGTCAAACAGGGGGAATTTGCATGGTGCGGGTTTGGTGAAAGTAATCCTATTGATGTAGAGGATGGTGCTTTTAATGAAGAAAACAGCAACGGCGTTGCAGCTAAAAATAGTGCTACTAGTGACGGCGCTGGAGATGACTTTGAAAGTGGTAGATTGGGCACCGGGGTGTATTTATTTGCACGGTATGGCGAGCCAAGGGCTGCCAAGGGAGTACCACCGGGATTTTATGACTAAGAGAAAGAACTGGCTTATTCAGCTAGTATTTTGGTTATGACTATGATGATGATAATTATGACGATGATGATGATGATTATGATGATGATGATTATGATGATGATGATGATGAATGTTTTAAATGTTTTTTACATTTTGTATTATATGTCTATTAATTTAATGTGCATTGGTTTTTCTAACGAGCTCGTATCGGAATAGTTGTAATCACTAATTTCCATAGCCAAATTAAAGGAATCTATCTTGTACATTGATGCGGATGTAATAAGTAATTGCGCTTCATATTTTTCCTCGAGGCATTGCATTGTATAACTACCTTACTCTCTACTATTCCCCTTCTGGCGGATCCGCTGCAATCGTTTCTCTTCTCTTTCTTCAAACTCCTCGCGCTTTGCCAACATCGCATCTTTTTCCCTCTTCAATCGCTTCAATTCTCTAATTTGCCATTGTTGCTTTTCAAATTCCGGATCCAAATCATCTGTATCCGTAACGTCGCCCAAGTCTTCATCATTTGATGCTTTGATTAACTTTTGTGCTTCCTGTTCAGTTCGAATTTGATGTTCTATGTAATTCAAAGCTCGATCTTTGATGGTGCTGATGCCGGTTGCATTTGAAGCGGGCTGTTCCTCATTGGAGTTTCGTTGATTGGTATTGTCATTATTCGTGTTTTTGTTGTTAAATTGATTTTTTCGTTTGGATTTGTTGACGAATACAAGACGAGAAATTTTCCCATTATCCTCATCAGAAGATGTTGATTCGCCGTCTGAGTCGCTAGATGATTCATCCTCCTCCTCCTCCTCCTCGTCCACATCATCATCATCATCTTCTTCTTCTTCTTCTTCGTCACCACTACCATCATCGTCGTTATTGTTATTGATACTGTTGGCTTGTTGGTTCTGACACGGTTTCGTAGCCGCCGTCGTAGACGTTGTGCTTATCACACGGTAGGCAGTTCCACTCTTGCCAGACACACTTTGCTGCTGCTCGTTCCTCTGTAGTTGCTGGTGCTGTCTTATCTCGCTGTTGCTCTGGGCTTTTTTCTCTGTAGAATCTGAAGCATCGCTTTCTGAGCCTGATTCTGAGCCGGAACTTGAATCTGAGTAGTCTTTAGACTTTGCCGCAATTGGCTTGCCGGGGAAATATCGCTGAAGTTTCTTTTGTTTTGGTGCCATGATTGTTATTATTAGATATTAGGTTTTGAATTGAATTAGAGTAGAAAAAATTTTTTTTTTTTTTTAATTCTAAACTAATACAGTCTCTCTAATTCAAATACGCATTTATGGCTTGATATTTATGTTCAACGTTAACATATGCATTAGTATCTGCATTGACCTCATTTGCATCAGCATCGTCATCAACATCATCGCCCTCTCTCTCTTTCTTTCTCTCTCTCTCCTTGTATATACATATTTTTTCTTTGTTTACTGCTTACTCAGCAATGACCAATTATTTTTCAAATACTGATATACCAGATGTTTTTGAAATCCCTATCCGTCCATTTATATTTGCTGTGATTTAACCGTAGTCTATATGAAACAGACCCTTTCAACCACTCACTCAAGGCTGGTAGCATTTTTTAAAGAGATTCTCCACTATGTATCGCGTCACGATTTGGATGATAGGCCGCCAAAAATGACCAGCAGCCAGCATCTTCATCTTCATCACCAAACGTTGCCAACAAGCACGGTTCACGTGCTAGAAAGCGAAAATTAAGTAAAGTAACAAAGACAAGAAAAACCCGCTGCGATGATGATGATGATGATGATGATGATGATGATGGGAAATGCAACAACACCTCAATTGATGGCTCAATTATTAATTCACTAATATATTTGAACACTAAGTGTCTATTGCTGCTTTATTTAAAAAAGATTTATTTTTGTACAGCTTGATCATTTGCATAAGATAATTTTGCGCAATTGTTGCAATTGCCTTAACGATAATTTGAATCAACATTGCGATAAAGAAAGTAAAGAAGACACAACTGAAGGATGAAGACGGCAAGATTAATATCCCGCAACATTCCTAGTGCTCGCTTGATCCAAAAGTCAGCTTCAAGAAAATCTTTTAAAAGCCAAGCTCAGTTGCACACAGCTTCAGCCACCCGATTCCAGCAAACTCAAGTCGCAAACCACGAACTAGCCAACCATCATGGCACCGATGAGGAAACTAAACATTTCAATAAACTTGCCTCCAGTTGGTGGGATATTAATGGGCCACAGCGGATTCTACACAAGATGAATTTAGTCCGTATGGATTTCATTCAAGATACAATAAAAAACAATATTCCGTTAAACAATCAGTACACTGTCCCCGGAGATGAGATTTATGTTCCTGGATACAATCTTGATTTGCTTCCTCTGGAAATAAGTCAGCAAATCGTGCAAGATCAAAAGGACAAGAGACAAGCCGAATATGCTCAATTGCAGTACAAAGCGTTAGACATAGGCTGTGGCGGGGGCATCTTGAGTGAATCATTGGCAAGATTACCGATTGTCGAGTCAGTCAAAGGGCTAGATTTGGCAGAAGAAGTGATACGAGTCGCAAAGCAACACAAGGCATTGGATCCTGCAATTAACGACAAGATAAATTACCAATTACAGGCTATTGAAACATTGCCATCGCTGGAAATGTTCAATATCATTACAATGTTTGAAATCTTGGAACATGTGGACCGGCCAGAAGAATTTTTGAAGACAGCGTTAGCACACTTGCAAAAAGATGGGATTTTGTTTTTATCTACAATTAATAAGGATTTCGTCAGCTGGTTCACTACAATTTTCATGGGCGAGTACGTGTTGCGGATCGTTCCGGTGGGCACTCATCATTTGTCAAAGTATATTGATCATAGCCAATTGCATGATCTTTTCAATAGTTCTGGCGGTAGTGGCAATGGGTTAAAAAACCAAGAGACTGGCGAGAAACTCGAGGGAAAGTTCGAAGTGATTAGTAGCAAAGGAGGTTCATATTTGCCATTTTATGGTTGGTATTTGCATGGATGTCCAGATGTTGGAAATTACTTTATGGCCATTAAGAGAAGTGCTTGAGATGGACAATCATTCTTCAGACGTTTGATAAGAGCTCATATATATATATATACTTATTTATATAGCTCGTAGCTAGGTTGTAAATAGATTTTGCATAGATATACTATCAAAAGCGTTGCATGTTTCAACTCCAACATTTGACCAACTCTCGTAATCGAATTTGAATGCTCCCCTGTTCGGACACACACGCATTCTTAGATCTATCTATCTATGTGTCTATCTATAGCGGCCTTTTTCAGGGCTTATTTTCTCAAACAGAACGGCACTCTTTAGCCCTCTCTACGGTCAGCTGAGCGTCGTTGCGGCTCATGCTCTTTGTGACTTTGTTTCTGTCTCACATGACTTGTGGCAATCTAACAACTATTTGCTAACCGCACGTCTCACGTCTTGTGCTTTCCCCCTGAAACCGGAACTGTCTCGTGAAACAAAGGCGACTATAAGTCAAAATCAGCGAGCTTCCGCCCCTCGAAAACACCTCAGCAGGAGCCTCTCACGTGCCTAGAGACCGTCTGTGGTGGTGCGGAGCTACCGCGCTTGAAAAACGTTCGCCATAGTCACGTGCGACCAGCGTTGGAGAGCGAGCAGCCCCCGGGTTAGGGGCAGCGGGCAGTGAGCGAACGAGTGCACGAGCGACAATTGCACACAGCAGCAGCAGCAGTAGCAGTAGCAGTAGGAGCGAGCAGTAGAAGCAGTCAGCTGGCTGAGGCAAAAAAAAAAAAAAAGAAGCAAAAAAAAAAACAAGAAAAATTCTTCTGGATATATCAGTGGTCGTTTGGTTATTACATTTCGCAGCCTGAGTATAGTAAACAACAGAGCAACAAAGCAATAATATCAATATAGTTAAAAATGGCTAAATTCATCAAATCTGGTAAAGTTGGTATGTATTCAATGAATGATGTTATATTTTCAGGCATATCCATATCCATGTTCATCGCCATACAGACAGACATAGACATAGACGTGGACTAGTTGAGTGGTGACAACGGTAAATGATGCCATCATATTTCAACCACCATGTATAGATAAGCAAAGTTTTTTTCTCCCTTCCCTTCCACAGACTGTATCGTGCTATGGAAATTGCAATGTGATAGAAAGCGAAATGCTGAACTTTTCAGGAAAGATGAAATATCACCATATATGTTGACTATGAAAAACACGCCTCGTGAAATTTTTCAGTAGACCAACTATCCAGTCACAAAACTTTGCCAATCAAAAATTAATTGCAATCTCCATATGCATTATCTATTATTTTTACAGTTCCCGCGAAACATCACTTGGGAAACTTTTCAGTCAGTGTAATTTATATCCACGTTGCCAACTGGCGACACACTGCGTATAAAAAAGGGAAATTTTTTGATAAAGGCCATCATCACTCGTCTACAGTTTTCATTTACAGGCAAATTGCAAAAGATCAGGTTCTTGCCTCATGCAAAGTATTAATAATGCTTTGTAAATGTGTTACACTCACAACTACCTGATTGCAAAAAAAAAAAAAAAAACTGAATCAGATCTGCCAAGTGGAAAATGCACTCCATCTACTTTGCTTCTCAATTTTCAATAAGGAATTTTGCAAACCACAAGATTCAGTTCTGTCTCGGTGATTTGATCATCGTCATTCCCAATCTCTTGTCTTTTTTGTCTGCTATGGTGAATTTTCATAGTATCTTCTTGAACACTCCCACTAACATCTGTTTTAGCAATTATTGTCCGTGGACGTTTTGCTGGTAGAAAAGTCGTTGTCGTCAAACCACACGACGAAGGTACCAAATCCCACCCATTCCCACACGCTATAGTTGCTGGTATTGACAGATACCCATTGAAGGTCCACAAAGCTCACGGTGCTAAGAAAGTTGCCAAGAGAACCAAGATCAAGCCATTTGTCAAGGTTGTCAACTACAACCACTTGTTCCCAACCAGATACACTGTGGAAGTTGAAAATATCAAGACTGCCGTCACCACTGACGCTTTGAGCGAACCAACTCAACGTTCTGAAGCTAAAAAGGTTGTCAAGAAGGCTTTTGAAGAAAAGCACCAAACCGGCAAAAACAAGTGGTTCTTTACCAAATTGAACTTTTAAATGACTTGTACTTTTTTTTGTTTTCTTTAATGTTGTTGCAAAGCATATAATAAATAAATGAAAAAAGCAAAAATGATTTTTTCAAAGGTTTTAAATTTTAAAAGGAAGCTATAGCCAGCTTGTACTGTACTGGGAGAAACAATTTTGCTTGACCAATGTGTTTTCTCTTTTTTTTATTTTTTATCTTTTATCTTTTATTTACTTTTGTTAGGTTGCGCAGTTCTTTTTTTGTTTTGTCTCTGGTAAAAGGTTATTTATTGTGCGGTTGTAATTTGTAGTGTAGATAATCTCCCCCATCGTGGAATGGACAATACATTGCATTCGTTTCAAATGTTACGAATTGTAAATACAAAAAAAAAAAAAAAGTCGACGATTTCGTAATCTCATTTGAATTAGTTGAGCAACTTACTTGAAAGTAATGGTGCAGTTTCAGCAGGTAGTGAGAAAGAAACAAGCTTGTATATATCGCAAGAAAACATGTTGAATCAAGCCAATATACAATCAGTTACAGTATGTTTTCTTTCTTACTTGTGAACAAAACCGTTATTTACAGCTACTTCTACCCAAAGAGGCTAGAATACAAACTATAAGCATCTTATACATGAGCTGTCAAAATAACAAAACATACTGTAACTGATTGT
>JXWR01005362.1_pt1 | contig 10961 bp, 9 predicted proteins | sample 315541 | NCBI WGS metagenome assembly JXWR01 (sample SAMN03273951, study PRJNA271842) | soil metagenome | isolation source: rice field ambient CO2 | place: India: CRRI Experimental farm Cuttack,Odisha-753006 | collected 2013-12-17
TCAACAAATAAACATGGACATTGCAGCTGAAGAATTGAGAAAAAAAACACGAGAAGAGACTCGCCGGAACAACGGCCTCCATGGATCCATGTGGACACTATAGATGGAGACGAACCATTCATCGAGCAGCTGGACAGCCACGCCGGCTGTGAAGGACAGCGCCGAGGCAGCCGCAGCCTGGCGTGTCGGCCGATGCTAGCCCTAGCAGCAGGATTCAATGAAAATCGAGATGAATCGTCGCATCAGTTTATAAAGATGATACAAGACTATTACCTGACGGTTAGTAATCAACACAATGAATAGCTCATCTAAAGGTTGATAAACAAAACGAACGTGTTCATTTTCAGCAATTGTGTGTTGTTGTCCTGTACTTGTCAGTTTGGGGAAGGATGCCAATAATCCTTCAATACGTGAACGTGGCATCTGACGAAACTGGCGAGAAATGACAGCTATTGTAAGATGAGTTAAATAAGAATCAGATGTTGCCTATATCACAACTTTACGTTTTCCACTTTTTGTAACAACTGCTGCAGCCAAAACAACCTATGGCACTTGAATGAATTCTGAAATTTCGCTTTTATTTTTTTTTTTTTTCTCTCTTAGTACATTATTTCTGACCATCACCACATACTAATCACAAACTATAGAAACCGTTTTCTCACCAAGAGGTAAAAACGCTGCCATTATTGGCTTTGGGGCCATTGGACAAGCAGTAGGATCACGTCTTCATGCACTTGGCATGAACATCCACTACACCAAACGTACCCCCTTGTCGTCGTCGTCGTCGTCGTCGTCGTCGTCGTCGTCGTCTTCGTCGTCATCATCATCAGCAGCACCAGCACCAAACCCTACTTCCGGCCAAGTGCCATATCCAGCAACATATCATGGCAACAGCACCGACCAAAAAGCCCTTCAGTCAATCTTGCCGCTTGCTGACGTAGTTGTTTTCTGCTTGCCCGGGTCTCCAGAAACAAAACACTTGCTCAACTCCCAAACCATCCAGCTATTGCCACTGCAAGGCTCAAGAATCGTCAACGTTGGGCGAGGCTCAGTTATTGACGAAAAAGCACTACTCGAAGATGGCTTGAAAGCTGGCAAAGTTATAAGTTGCGGATTAGACGTTTATGAAATGGAGCCGGTTGTCGAACATGGCTTGTTGGGGAGGGAGGATGTCGTGTTGTTGCCTCATGTTGGGAGCTCGACCATCGAGGTTTATGAGTATAGCGCATTGAGAGCATTGGATCAGATTGAGACGGTGTTGGGGAACGGGAATGCGGAGAACAAAGTGCCAGAGTTTGTCGTTAACTGAGTGTACCATATAGCCGTGCACATTTTCTTGTTTATACTTTTTCTTTTCTTTGTCCTAGCGAATTCTCAAAATAAGACAGACACATCTGCATAACCACAAAATGTCACAATACTCTTACATAGAAAAACCTAGCATGCCATGGCATATATATGGCCGCAAAACATCAATCGAAAAAGTTTTGAACCCCCAACTCCTGCAAAACTTTATGATTATTTATCATCCACATGGCAATCCTCTGACTGGCCTTCTTCTTATTAGTATCCATGCACGTAGCCACTGCTAGCTGCCCAAAATACAAAGTCGACTCCACCGCATTATCCAGGACTTTTCTGTTTTTAAAAGTAGGTGCCGCTAGCTTGTTTTTACTGAACAAGACATGTAATTTCTCTTTCGCGCTCTTATCTAGATCTTCCTCTGGTAGTGGATCCAACACAAACGGATGCTCGCCTATTGGCCGGCTTGGTACTAGTTCCATTGCCAATTGACCATTGCTGCTGTTTCCACTACCTGTGCCACTACCAGCTTGGTCGCCGAGCATTCCATTTGCGCCTACGCTACCATTCAGCAGCATTGGTCCACCAACAACTCCTGGCGGCACAATGCTGCCGCCGCCGCCGATGCCGCCGCTGCCTAGATGATGAAGTGACGGGAATGGGCTATTGTTGCTATTCACCATGTCCAGGCCTATACCCATGCCCATGCCCATGCTCATGGACCCAGCACCAGCAGCGTCGCCACCACTGGCCACATTGTTGTAATCAAGAGCCATCAAACCATTGCTACCCGCTGGTTTGACTCCAAGGCCACCAGACTTAACGGCGCCTCCGCCAAAGTAGCTCGGTTTCAGAGAAACTTGCATGCTTTTGGCCCCAGTTATATCATTGAGCTTATCGTTACTGTTTGTCAATGCATCCTTTGCGGCTAACTGGCGTGCTTCTCTATATGTGGAAGCAGCGCCTGTTCCTAGCGTGGTGCTGCTGATGTAGCACTCGACAATATAATCCGAGTCTGCCCCATTGCCAAACTGTGCGGTTCGGTAACTTATTGCCGTTGTAGGGTTGCTATTATTGCCACCATCTCCAGCGCCCGTTGGTTGCAACTTGGCGTCCAATTGTGCAACAAAATCGTCATTTACCACTGATCCTTCGCTGTCGTCCAACGACGAGATGTTCACCCCCTTGACCACCGGGTCAACGAGGAAACTTAGCCATGCCTTTATTAGCGAGTAGTCGCAGTTGGACTCTTTGGCCACGGCGCCAATATAAGCGACAAAGACATCAGCGTAAACAAGCCCCATTTTGGAGGCGTCCACCTGGTTGTCATTGGTATACTCGTCCAAATGGTAGTCTTTGGTAAACTGGATCATGTTTTCACTGGATAATAGCAAGTTGCGAAGCACTTTGAATTTCGCTCCCGAAATGTCAGGAAACACTTCGAAGATGATTTGCGTGCTGATGGTGCCAAGGACTGAATCTCCAAGCACCACTAATTGCTCATTACTTTCCAGCGGCGGGAAGCATAGTTTATGCTTGAAGACGGTATAGAACAAATTATCATCTTGGATCAAGGGAAGCCGTGGCGGATATAGTGCCTTATTGTCATTGATGTACTCTTTCACTTTTCTGATACTGAGAATATTATCATCAATACCTTCGTACTGCTGAGTAATTTTTTCCGTATCAATTTTTCTATTGGCGTCAATGCTATCCACCTTTAAAATTTCGTCAAACACGGGGAGATGGCCATCTTCATGTAAAGTTTTCAAAACCACGGCAGCTTCAATCTTGGGTCTTCCGGCTAGTAGTTTGACTCTTTGATCTTGCGAGCCGTCATTTAGGATGCCCAGCCATTTCTTGTCATCTGGAACATCTTTAATGATGGCGGCAATTGAGCGCTTGAGCCTAGTGACATACTGCTCGATTTCAAGGAATTGCGATACTTCCATATTCATATTTGCAGAGCGTGTGGATTTCTGGTTTGTATGTCTGTGCCAATGGTTGGCACACACACACACAGTATGGACTTGGAATGTGGTTCAAATTCTGTAAAATGGTTTATTTGATTTCGGACTGATGAAAAAGCAAACCCGATGCCGCTTTTCGGTGTAAAATAGATACACAAGAAGCTGGCTAATCTTTGTTAATCAAAGTAAGGGACAGTCAGCAGCAAGTAGCAAACAGTGCGGGCTCCAATGCAGTTTAAGTAATATTATTTGATAATGCAGGCTATCACTGGATGATGATGGCTTTGCATGCTAGACAAGATCTTTTTTTTTTTTTTGTTTTGTTTTGTCCTTTTCTTTTCTTTTCTTTTCTCCGATTCCTTTGGCAGCAGGGCGCATCATCGCAGGCAGGCAGGGCACTCTAGGTTTATTAATGGAAACGCACAACTCGAGCAGCATTGCCATCATGACGCATTCTACCTGACAAAGTCCTACGTCTACGTTACTGCACTCTACTGTTATCCAAACAAAACAAAACGGTGTAAAGTAGCCTAAAGCAGCAGTCAGTGCTTTTGAGTTACCAGGAAAACAGGAGCAACGCATTCTCCCCGTTTTCTTTTCCCGTTTTGTTTTGTTGTCAACTAGAAAAAACATGTATGCTTCATTACCGATATAAAATGAAATAAAATAAAGTGAAAAAAATAAATATAAAAATAAATTAAGCTATAACAAAATAAAAATTTGTAAATTCTTTTCTTCCTGGCAAGATTGACGTAACTGTTGATCCCGAAAATTTTAAAATCAACCAATTACAGTCTCATTCAGTATTATATTGTATATGCAATGGTTTGACTGAGACTGGCAAGATAATCAGTTGATTTTCTGCTTTCATATTTTTTTTTCTTTTATTTTTCTGGAATATTCAATTTCGTACTCTTCTTTTTTCTTTCTTTCAAAATCTTGGAATAATAATAATAATAATAAAAATAAAAATAAAAATAAAAACGGTGCAGTGAGACCGAGTGGCAGACTTTTGTTGTTGTTTTTTCTTCAATCAAAATGGTTATCGCTTATTAGCTTACTAATATTTGTTGTTTATGATGGAATTAATGTGTTCTTTTTATTGTTATAATGTCAGAATGGTTTATTATTGAAAATTTGAAATATTATAATCGCCTCGTGTTGGTCGAAGTTTGAGCGGTTAGAAAATTTAGTGGTGGTGGTCTTCTTTTGGAACACCAGATTCTTTCAACTTGTAAACGCTACCGCATTCCCAACATCTGGAAAGTTTCTCGTTGGTCAATCTCATCCATTGGACTTCATGGCTGTCAGCAGGATAACCGGTACAACCAATGTATCTGTAGTCGTCGTAAGATTCGACTTCGATAGGTTCGGCAACAGTACCTCTTCTGGAAGCATCCAAAGGCTTTTGGTCGAAAAAGTCAATACCTTCCAATTTGGCCAACAATTCAACTCTTTCCAAACCGGTGGCTTGTTCCAAGTCAGTTGGAATAGTACCTTCTTTGGCACCGAGACCAATCAAGGAGTCCTTGTCAGTGACTTCAGCCAAGTTGGAAGCTGGCTTGACAGGCTTGTTGGCGTTGGCATTGAGGATTATTTTGGAGGTGGAGAACAAACGAGCGGATGCTGGAGTGGCTCTAACGGTACGCAAAGCGGCAGATCTTAAAGCAAACATTTTTTTTTCTTCTTTACTTCTAGTGTTTATGGTTAGTAAGGTGGACTTGTCTTACGAGACGATAAACAACAAAGTTATCGTCTGTATTGAGCGGGAGAGGGCAGATAAGCTCTTTTTGAGATGCGGTGTGGTGTAATTTCAATTGCGGATGGATGAGAAATGGAGAATGGAGATGCGGGCAAAGCGTAGTAGAGCACATCGGGGTATGAAAATGCGATTGCTAGGACATGAATTTGCTAAATATGAGCATGCGAATATGACTAGTTACGTATCTTTGTTGTCTTGCTGGTTTGATGTAGACTGGTGGTTCAGTTGTGTGTGTGTGTGTGTGTGCACGATGATTATAAAGTGGCATTTTTGTATATCTAAAAAATTATAGCGACTGTGTTATGACTGCAATGTGGCACCAAGAGCTTATCTGAGGGAGATATATTGTTCACTTGCTTGTGAGCGGTATGTAACATACAAATTATTGGTGATATTTATGACTGAGCGGTGAGTGTGATGGAACTGTCAGGTATCAGCTATCAGGATGGGGGAGGGAAGCTACTACAGTATGTGGGATTTGAAATTAATTTCAATACTTTAAGATTTTAATATTTTAATAATATTTCAGTATTTTAATTTTTCGCTGCCAGCAGTTTTAGTCGGGCAGGAAAAACAGGTGATTCTCTGTTTTTCTCTCTCGCTCTCTCTCTCTCTCTCTCTCTTTCTCTCTCTTTATTTTCTCGCTCGCTCAGTTGTCACACTGTTTTCCGCTCCACGCTGCTGCTGCTGCTGCTGCCGCCGCTGCTGCTGCCGCTGCTATTACTACTGCTACGGGGGGCAAGCAACAGCAGGCAGTAAGTAACAGGCAACTAGCCCGGGGCGATCATAAAAGGCTCAAAGCTCAGTAAGGAGCAATTCACTGCAATTTGGTTGGTCAGCGCCTGCATTAGCGTCACCTGCTCATGTCTTGCTAAACCATCGCATATCATTGGTCGGCCGTTGGTTGTGCAGCCCCTGTTTTTAGCCCTCTTCTTCTTCGAACCTCGCCGACTTGGCCCTTCCCAGTGTCACATGCCGCTCACCTGACATCAGCTGACCAGCGTGACAGCCGCCTCTCCTCGTTGTGTTATTACCCGCTTCTCTTTCTCTGGGCCGGGCAACGCCGTCTCTCGCCCAGTAGCAGCGAGTAGCGCCCGCCGCAACCGACAAACTGCTTCCGCCAACACGGAGTGAGCAACTGAGCGAGTGCGACAGACCGGACAGACAGACAGACAGACAGACAGACAGACAGACAGACACCGGCAAAAAACTTGTTAGCGTTTTTCCATATACTTGAATCTGATTTTTCGTTTTTTTTTTCCTCTTGTTGTTTAGGACGTTTGAGATATCATCAACTTAACAAACTAGGTATGTATTAGAGTACCCCCTACACCAGATATATCTCAGGTTATCTAAAGGTTATTGGAATCAGCGAATCAGTCAAATACAAATATTACCGTCAATGTGTTTATGGCTGCCAGTTTAATCACAGTCGTGAAGAACCACTTTTTTTTTCTTTTTTGAAAAATTGTCAATATGTGCTTATTAAATATCCAAAATTATCAGCAGCAACTACCTATACCACTAATCAAGTATTACAAGATGTTGAAGGAATAATGGCAATATCATATTTGAAACGAGAACAAAAAAATTACAAATTTCAGAGATTGAAAATTAAATCACATCAAAGACGAAAAGGCGTGTTGAAAAAATAAAAAAAAAAATAAAAATTTTGCGCCATAATGAAAAACAGTAGTGTAAACCAAGACTGCACAATATTTCAGTGGCAAAGCTTATTTTGTTTCTTTTAATTTCAAAAAAAAAATGTATTCTCGATACTGCCAATCAGTGGGCCCGATTCTGATTCTGATTTCGATTCCTGATAACAACTTGGCACTTTAGAACTCTGAATATAATCAACCAACCACCTTCCTCAGCACATAAACTAACATTTTCCCCGCAGTCAAAATGCCAAAAAAGAGAGCTTCCAACGGTAGAAACAAGAAAGGTAGAGGTCACGTCAAGCCAGTCAGATGTATCAACTGTGCCAGATGTGTGCCAAAGGACAAGGCCATCAAGAGAGTCACCATCAGAAACATTGTTGAAGCTGCTGCTGTCAGAGACTTGTCTGAAGCTTCTGTCTACTCTGAATACGCTTTGCCAAAATTGTACAACAAATTGCACTACTGTGTCTCTTGTGCTATCCACGCCAGAATTGTTAGAGTTAGATCCAGAACTGACAGAAGAATTAGAGCTCCACCATCTCGTCAAAGATTCAACCGTGAAAGAAAAGTCAACCCTGCTGAAGCCGCTAAGAAAGCTTTATAAGCAAGCTAGCAAAATGTTAAATTTTTTTTGAACTAAGTAATGGTTTCTCTTTATCTTTTAATGTTTTTTTTCTAATAAACAACAAATCTAAATAAGAAACGATGTAAAAGACTGAAGCGACCGCAAGTTGTCCCCATCTAGGAGAACATGTATCGTAATGAACTCCACCCAGTGTACATTTCCTGGCAGTAATGGACGAAGCCGTTTTGTAGAAAATTGCAAAATCTGAAAAACCACACATATGGGTATATATTGACTGCTGCAGTGATGCTAGTTTTGACGATGCCCGTCGGTTGCCGCGCCGCAATGTTATTGCACACACACCAAGTACGAATATACCGAGGCCTCTACAATCCCTACAGTCTACGTGCTAACACGCCCAACCGATAACACTGAGCGAGCACCACCTGGGGAAAATTTCAAGCATTGCATAGTGACGATGCTGTATGCATCATCATCATCATCATCATCATCATCATCATCATCATCATCGAATAGTGAGAAATTGCTTTTGTCTTGTCTTTGGCCTAGGGCTTGGTTGCACAGGGTTTCACAGCAGCTGCATTGGTTGATATTGATCAGTATATACTGATATAGAGATCAAGCATCTTGCCCATGCTGTAGATATATCCAGTTACTAAGGCTTTATAATTGCGGAGCAATCTGAGATGACGATCCAATCCCGCCGGCAGGCGTCAATCAGTAAAGTAAAGAGCCAGGGCCCGTTGCCGTGCGTACTGAAGGCTAGACCCCAATAGTAGAATGTAGCAGACTACACAGTATACCACTGAGTACCAAGTTCCCCCAGAGCTATCACCCACATTCACAACACCTCTGTCATTGCATTTTGGGTCTGTCAATACACACACACACACACTTCTGCTCGTCTGCCGCAGCTGGCCTCGTCTACACCGGTGATACCGGTGGTTGTCGAGTATAGTTTCACGTGCTCACATGCCCCTCGTTTGCCCCCGGAAATGTGCCCTCCAGCTTTGTCGACGCTCCCGACTAGCGAAAGGCGAGCGAACGAGTTTTTTTTTTTGCTTTGCTGTAGAAACAGAAGAGAAAGAAGAAGACACCAGAAATTAAATTAAATAAACTTTTTCCCCAATTGCAGTCATAGACACACCCATCTACAACCAGCAACAACACATACTCAAACTCATCGCTGATACAGACTAGATCAGATACAGTGGGCTACCTTACGCTACATTGACCCTTCTTTTCCTAGTCTTACACCACCGCACTGCAATTTCATTGCTGCTTCATACCACAACTCAATCTCCCTTACTTTATTTTTTTTTTTTTTGTTCTCAGTGATTCCTGATTCCTGCTTTTTGGTTCTCCTTGGTTTGTGTGCTTTTTGTGCCTGTTTCATCATCTTTGATACACCATTGCCATTTACTACTCCTAGCATCTCATTCAAGAAGAATTGCTGATTGGTTGTTCTCTTTGAATCGAATTGAATTGAATCGATAACATCTTCCGCCCCCAATCTTAATACTCAATCCTCAATTCTCATTTCATAATCTCAGTCATCCCAAAGGTCTCTTAATATAGAGATACCAAATACATCCACGCTCTCGCACTCACACGCTCAAAATCCAAACTTTTGGAAATCCTGACTTCTTCATCAGTTTCTTTTCTTTCATTTATTCAAACCGCTCAGACTTGATTGATTCGCCTGTCTCATAATTCAAGCAATTAAGAAATTTTAAAGAGTTACTCGATTTGCCATCAGTTAGTTTTAGTGTCCGTCTCCCCCCGTCTATTGCTACTGCTACTGTTTTTGCACGCATACTTTCACATTGTCGTTACCAGCAACGTTATTGACATTAACATCCACATCGCTACGGTGTTCCTCACTCTTGCCTCCGCCAATAATTTTAGTCCATCTTCTTCACTTCTGCAACAACAGCAGCAATAATAAAAACAATAACAACAGCAATGTCCACTGATATAGCAGATAGCACCGATTTGAACCAAACGTGGAAGTTTTCCCAATGCTTTGGTGACAAGGGTGATATAGAAAACATTACTGAAGCTGATATCATATCGACAGTGGAATTTGACCAAACTGGCGACTACTTAGCCACCGGTGATCGAGGTGGTAGAGTGGTATTGTTTGAAAGAAATAAATCAAAAAAAAATTGCGAATATAGATTTCATACTGAATTCCAGTCTCATGATGCTGAATTCGACTATTTGAAATCCTTGGAAATAGAAGAAAAAATTAACAAAATCAAATGGTGTAAAAGATCAAATCAGGCACACTTTCTTTTATCTACAAATGACAAAACTATCAAATTATGGAAAATTTATGAAAAAACGATAAAACTTGTTAGTGAAAATAACTTGACTGACAATTTTTTCAATAATCACGGCAATAACGCTTTTGCTCAGCAGCAGCACAATGGCCTCAACAATTACAATCTCAGTCTATTAAATAATAATCTTTTATCCGGGCTATCAAATGCTTCTGCCGTCAATAACGCTAGCTTAATGTCGCTAAATAATTTGCATTTGCCAAGAATGACATTACATGATACAATAATTGCTGCCGCTCCAAGAAGAATTTTCGCTAATGCCCACACTTATCATATAAACTCAATTTCCATCAATAGCGATGCCGAAACTTTTATATCTGCTGACGACTTGAGAGTAAACTTGTGGAACTTGGGCATTGCTGACCAGTGTTTCAATATTGTGGATATAAAACCGGCTAATATGGAAGAGTTAACTCAGGTTATTACTAGTGCGGCATTCCATCCAGATAGCTGCAATCTTTTTGCATATTCTTCTTCAAAGGGAGAAATAAAGCTTGCAGATATGAGAGAAAACGCCTTGTGTGATTCCCATGCTAAAGTGTTTGAAGAATACATGGACCCCCAATCGCATAATTTCTTCACTGAAATAACAACTTCGATTTCTGATGTAAAATTCAGTAACGATGGAAGATACTTGGTCAGCAGAGACTATATGACGGTGAAGATCTGGGATGTCAAAATGGAAAATAAACCAGTCAAAACTATAAACGTTCATGAACAGTTAAGAGAAAGATTGTGTGATGCTTATGAGAATGATGCTATATTTGATAAATTCGAAGTGGTGTTTTCTGGTGATGGTAAGTCAATAATGTCGGGCTCTTATAACAATAATTTCATGATTTATCCAGACGCAATCAATAGCGACGAAGCCAATGAATCAGAAATCGTATTACAAGCAGACAAGAGCGCATTCAAGGCTAAAAAAGTTGGTGTACCAACGTTAAGAAACAAGAAAGGTGGTTATAATGCTAACGGCGCTGGTGGCGGCGGTCCTGGTACTGGAGTCACTAATGCTAATAGTATGAGAAGAGATTTGGACTTTGAAAGTGTTGATTTCAAAAAAAGTATTTTGCATTTATCATGGCATCCAAGAGAAAACTCGGTGGCTATTGCCGCTACTAATAATTTATACATTTTTTCAACATCATAATGAATTTTGCTTTCACATTTTTAGTTTTTAAGTTTTTAGCTTTTTGTTCCATTGCCCCTTGTTTCCCCTTTTATGTCTCCTAACATCATCTACTACTACTACTACTACTACTACTACTACTACTACTACTACTACTACTACTACTACTACTACTACTACTACTACTACTACTACTATCACTA
>JXWR01002296.1_pt1 | contig 10955 bp, 8 predicted proteins | sample 315541 | NCBI WGS metagenome assembly JXWR01 (sample SAMN03273951, study PRJNA271842) | soil metagenome | isolation source: rice field ambient CO2 | place: India: CRRI Experimental farm Cuttack,Odisha-753006 | collected 2013-12-17
TTTTATTTTTTTTTTTATTTTGCTTCGGGGCACTCTCAACCCTCGATGAAATTTTTCAGGATCCTGAGCGCGATTTGCCATCCCCGGCCGAACAGCTAGCGAAAAACAGCGAAAGAGCTAATCAAAAAATTTTTTAGTGTCTCGAAGAATTGCTTCAACGCCTGGCTGTCTCTCTGCCATACAATAGTATCGAGCCTGCCGTATTTTCTAATATACACTATAAATGTATATAACCCTGGAAGAACAATTAAGCTGACGGTCAAAGGTGGTGGGCAAGCAATTAATGCTGCTTCTGCTGCTGCTGCTGCTGCTGCTGTGGCCGCCTCACTTATAGTATACACAACCCACAGGTACTGCCATCTATCTCTCTCTATGGATGAACAGTCCCGAGACACCCTTTTTTTTTCTTTTTTTTTCTTTTTTTTTTTTCTTTTTTATTAACTCTTAAATTTTGCATTCCTCGCTCGGGGCAGCCTGAGCCTGGAAACTGAAAAATTTCACACTGACTGTGTATATAGAGCAAAGACTGGAAAGTCAAATTAAGCCACAACGGCACACGTACACAATACAGTACAATACAAAATACACACAGATCGATACACAAAAACCCGGGGTCATCGGGGATGGTGGGCAGACAATGTATGCTGCTATTTGCCATATAATAGTATTAGCGGCACAATCAACCGATGAACCAACCGCTGGCCCAACCGCTGGCCGAGCTAGAAAAGACGTTCAATGGCGCAAGCGACGTGTGGGCTCGCCAGACGGTTTTGCAGCCGATTGTGCAAGCTATAGATATATAACGGGAAACGCAGTAGAATGAGTTTATTAATATCGAGGGGACGTTAATCAGTCAATCAGGGCTACGGGCAGCTGGGGATCTGCGTTCGTTCGGGTTGTCTGAGACCATCGCACCGTTTCAAGTCAGCTGCGGCCTACTTGTGCCAGCGCTGCTCTGCTGCTCGGCGAGTGGAGCGGCTAACAGCAGGCAGTAACAGCAGTAATAGCAGTAAATAGTAATAATGGTGATCGTAATTACAGTGCTGAGCACGGAAGATTTCGGTCAGCGGTGGAATGCAACGAGCGCAGAGCGCAGTGGCAGCCAGAAAAACAACGAAGCGCTTCGGCAGATACCCGGCCACTTCGCCAGGCGCGGTGGGGCGCTCCATGCTAGGTCCTGTTTTGTTTATATAGCGCCTTGTTCCCGGTGCTGGCCAAAACATCCTCGACATTCCTTCCCCCGAAACCACTTTATATCAAAACTTTTGATACTCTATTCCTCTTGTTCCTTTCCAATTCCACTGTTGTACGGTCTGTCTGCTGCTGTTCTGTGCTCTGTCCACCCACACATACTACACCTCTCTGTACTATACTATATTATACTATACTATACTCCCCCTCCTCCTACTTTTTTTTCTCTTCTCTATCTCCCCCTTTTTTCGTTTCTGTATCCGTATCTCTCTTGATTCCCCCCGTATCGGCGCTTAGGAATCTCCGGTCATCTAGAGCGTTTGCATGTCCCATACAGACACACAGCATTTATTTTAATACAGAATACAGCATCCAACAATGTCCAATTCCCAAGTGGTCCCAGACTACTTTGTCGCCCCAAAGTTGAACGAGAAAAAACTCAAGCAGTACAAGAAAAAGTCTCTTGTCCTTAAAAGAAATATCCTAAACGGCACTAACGGCGCCACCCATGCCGATTTGAAGTTGCACAATGACGAGTTGGACGACGAAAGCTTCAACTACAAAGATCTCCGTTACCCAATCCACTCGATCCCAAAACCAATTTTTGACCAGATCCCAAAAAACCAGTTGATGCATTTGCCTCACAAGTCTCTCAACCCCATCATCAGAAACAAATACACCACCTCGGTCGACTCCAGAAACTACTTTACCACTTTCGAATACAAAATCAATGACCAGTCAATCATTTGGGATTACAATACCGGCTACGTTCATTTGACCGGCATTTGGAAAGCCTTAGGTAACTCTAAAGCCGATATCTTGAATTTGTTGGACAATGCCCCGGAATTGGAACCATATTTGAAAAGAGTCAGAGGCGGCTTTTTGAAGATCCAAGGCAGTTGGTTGAATTATGATAATTGTTACAAGCTTGCTTGTAAAATCTGCTGGGATATTAGATACTGTTTGGTTCCAATTTTCGGTATCAAGTTTCTTGACGATGTGTTGACCCCATCCGATTTTGGCTACGGCGAACTTAAGCTCAATAGCTACATGCCTGGTGACCCAAACGACAAAACTAGCGAAAACAAAAAGAAAAGAAAGAAGGTTACCCAAAAGGTCAAAGGTGAAAATGGCTCTCCTTCAATCAGCAGCCATGAAGCCTCTTTTGAAGAACCTTTCCCAAAGCTCAAAAAGTTGAAAGCTTCTACTGGAGCCAGTGGTGCCAGAAGAGGTAGAAAACCGAAAGATTTGGTCTCTTTGCCTTCATCTATGCCATTTCCAAGAGCTGGTTCTGTCATTGGCAATACCGGAAGCACTACTAGTACTATTATTACTACCACCGCAGCAAACTCCTCCAACACTCTCACTGTTTTTTCTACTTCCCCATCCTGTTCTTCTTCAACTCCATCTAGTGCTACCTCTTTTAACTTTCCCCTCAGTACATTCACCCCATCATCTGCAGCAAGTACAAGACACCATCTTCCAGCTCTTGCTGCTGCTGCTGCTTGCACTAGCAGCGTTAACCGTCTTCCAGCTTTGCACGGGAGACCTCAGGAAAGAGAAATCCCTTTTGATGAGTATAGCCAAATGATTTTGGCTTCAGATTCATTGAGAAAATTAAAGTATGCAAAAGGGATTCACAGAACCCCTTACAAAGCTAGTAGATCTTCTTCCTTACCAAATGAAAGTGCAATCATGAGCGATCATGAATCTGAAAGTGGTGGTGAAGATGAGATCTACAACAGAAGCGCAAACATTGCCGCCGCTGCTGCTGCCAATAAGTCAGTACCATACCATGCTGCAGCTCCAGTAGCTCCAACCCCAGTTTACAACAACAATTACAGTAGCAATTATGACTATGCCGCAGACAACAGAACAGTTTTGACTCCGTCTCCACCAATGGCTAACTCGGGAAATTATATCAACAGCAAGCCGGTTTTGCCGTCATTGAAACACAGTTCTGTTGAAAATTTGTTGATTGCTGCTGATAAGTTAAATGGTACAAACGCTACCGGTGCGGTCACTTCAGCATTCCGCTCTACTGCAGCAGGTTACAGTGGATCTTCATTGGGTAAATATTCTTTGAATAATAGTGCTTCCGGAAGTCCACCAGCAAGTGCCCCAGCATCGATTTCAGCACCCAGTTCTTCTTACTCGAACAGAACATCAATTCAAGCCATCTGCGATACTCAATACCAGCCAGTAGCATCTTCAGCATCTGCACCTGTTTATTATCCTGCATCTAGTTATCCTACTGGCAGCACTACAGTAAAAAACAGCAATGGCAGCACTGATGTGGTGGCTGCTAAGCCAGTGGTTACCGCTACGTCGACCACCACCAGCAAAATGGATATTAAAGGGTTGATCTCTTAAGCTTAACTGAGTTTTCGTTGAGTGATTTTTGTTTTGGCTTTATCTTCTTTTTTCTCTCAAAAAATGTTTTATTTGTGATGTTGTTTCAATTCTTTAATTCGTTGAACACTCTTCCAAAGATCGAAAATGTCGTGGTTTATTAAATTCTTGATTCTTTAAACTTTTTATTTTTTTTTTTTACCTTATTCATTTCTCCTGTCTGACTGTGTTGCGTTTTGCTTTTACTTTTGCTTTATTGTTTGTCTATTGCATTTTTTCCTTTTTATGTTACGTTGTGTTGCGCTGGCGATCAGTGTCAAAACTGGTATTTCGCCTTTGTTATTTGTTTTACTTTTTTTTTGTTTTTTTGTTTTCCTTGATTTTTATTTTATAACATATTTCATTTTATTTCTTGGCCAATTTTTTTGCTAATTTGCTCTTATTAATAACTCTTTTATCGAAGCTTGATGCTCATCTCCTTGTCCCTTTTTTTTATTTTATTACATTTATTCATCCTTTTTTTTTTCTTATCACTTTGGCCTATATTATAGTCTGCTTGCCCCTTATTAATCTCCCCTATCTATATTTACATTGGTTTTGAATAGCCTTCAGACCGACCTTTGCTTTTTGCTTTACTAATACTTTTTTTTTCTTTGCTCCTTATATTATACTATAACTTTATATACTATATACTATACTATAATCTTTTTTTCTTAGATGTATTTATTACCTTCTATATTTAATACTATTGCTGATTTTCATAAATGTTTCCAAGCATATAACAACTTTGAAATACATATAAAGAAAAGTGATCATTAGAGAAATTAAAATTGTTTGCACCTTTAATAAACACGGAATTGAGCCTTAGCCCCTTAGCCTTGACCTGTGTCTGTTGACTTCAACTTTGTCTTTTTGTTGACTTCAAACCACCCCCATTGTGGCACGCGCAAGGCCAGTTGGCAAGATATAGTACTCGGTGCCAAGGGAAAATACTACTGAATAGTAAGGATAGGATCAGTAAGATACTGAAGGCGAAGTACAAGGTTTGGGAGTTCCCTCTACGTTCCCTTAATAGTATGTCAGGTAAGTAGGGGATAAGTAATTTTTTGTAAGAATATGTTCAATCACACATGCTGTTGTTTGTTTGTTTGTTTGTTTGTTTGTTCTTTGCCTGCATGTTGGATTTTTTTCAGGTTTGCGCAGGCATATATCCACGCTACCACCGCCACAAAAAGCAATTTTAACATATAACTGGTATACTGAAAACTGTCCACCTTTAGTACCTACAGGCAAACACACAAGCATTGAGGTGCTGAGGCCACGCCAAACATTACAAGGAATATAATTTTAGTGTATAGAAGCATGGGGTGAGGCTGCGTCACAGAAAGAGCCCGTGCTGAATACAACAGATTAAATTTCACATCAAGCTCTGGTGTATAACGCACGAGGTTTACAAAGCTAATGGGGCAGTATAGAACACTTTCTGATCCCTATTGTTCCCTGTTTCATTGTAGATTTGAAAACTCTACTGGGTATTCCTGATTTGGAAAGTTAAATCACCAAGGAGGATTCATGGACAGTAAGCGGAATGAATCAACTTCTTTTTTTTTTTTTACAGATACTTGGGATTCATTACTTGTGCGAATGTGAGTCTCAAGGTTCTAGTTTTTTTTTGCGCACGAGCGAGGAGTGTTAGAATATAGCAATGTAAGCTATTGTTTGCTACTGTACGGACTTGAAATTCAGTATTGAAAAGATGAGAATCAAGACATATAATTAGGCAAACTGCGTTTTTTTTTTTAGCCGGCTTATGTTAGCAATGATCAAAACATAATAACGGCAGCCGCGGATGAAATATGATCAAGTTGGGTGTTTCAAAGATGAACCAAATTGGCAGGCTCCGCCAATCGTTGAAAGGCTGTTGCGGAAGCTATTAATTTTACTTGAAACTATACGGCCTCAGGGGTACTTTGTAGTAAGTCTGTTGTAAAGGCGCATCATCCCTGTTTGCATCCATTCTATCGCTACTGCTCAATTAATATGTCTCTAGCCCATGTGACCTAAATGAGTGGATTAGTGAATAGACCCGCACATACAGAAAGTGATATATCATAACTAAAAACCACAAATTAAATAGCAACGGCCAATAGTCTTGATTAAAACATTTGCTCTTTTGGAAGCCTTTTAAATTTGAAATCATCATCCATCACCGTGAATCATACCGTAGATCATAACCGCGACCGCGCTAAACCAAATCGAACATATTCCATCCCATCATATCACCGTTCCAAGTGCGTAAGATCAACCGCCGCAACGCAAATCGCACATTCACTCGCTGCTGGCAGAGAGCAGGGCAGCGCGCCTGCATTACCGCACATATGTTTTCCGGAAAAGGGTCAATCATCTGCCCTAATTAGGGTGGTCTCCATAACCCCAGGCGACACACTCACTTTGCCTAATTCGGACAGCATGCTTGCGGCAACGCGCCGCCAACTCACAACAACCCACAATTTAGGTCTCACAACTCGCAATTATTTATGGCAATGCGAGTGAAAATGCTCAAAAGCATTATTAAAAGAAAGAAAGAGGTTGTGCCTTAGAAAAGGTTTGTGGTTGTCTTTGCTGCTAGAATTTTCTGCAAGAATTTGCTAATAAGTTTTATGGAGCCCGCTAGCTTCGGAATCAGCTCGAGTTCCTGGCAACCTTTCTGCATCAGTGTCTAATGCGTTTGCAGCCAGCCTTACGACAACCTAGAAAACCGAAGACAGCTATCTAATCTAACAACTAATCAAATAGCCGTTAAATAAGCTAATTCTCAAGATGTCCAAACAGATTTTTTTTCAAAGTCACTGTTTCTTAATAGTCGTTGTCCCTCCACAAACACGTACCGCAGCGCCATGTGTTTGCCCACCCTCCTCACCGCCCTTTTTGGCACAATGACCCATTTCTGAGGGCCGTCGCCACTAGCTCAATCTTTTTGTTTTCCAAAAGCGGAAATACTGTTTCGCTGCAAGAGGACGCGGGTTGTCTCGAGGAGAGCCAAAATCAGGGTCACCCGGAGCTGATCTGGGCAGGGAGCGTTTAGCAGAGGAAATTGCTGAGGAGCGCAGAGTATTTTCTTTTTTCTGGTATATTTTGTTTACGTCTTTATTATTATTATTGTTGTTATTTTTTTTTTGTTTTAGGCACGCCGCTTTCTGTAGCATAATCGACTCCTATCTTTCTTTCTTTCGTTTGGGTCCATCGCCATCGCATCTCAGACATCATCACACTTTGCTAGACTGTTTATTTTTTTCCTGTATTGTTTATCTTTTGTGTTTTTCTTTAGCTTTTGTTTTGCGTTTCGTTATTTATTCATATTTTATTTTGCTTCTATCTGTTTCTGTTTTCGTTGGTTTCGTCTTAAGATTTCTACTTTCGGTTTAGCTCATCCTGTCTATTTTGATCTTTTTTAGAACTCCTCTCCGTTTATTACAGTCTAACCTATATTTCTGTTTCCAGTTACTATCATTTTCTTGGTTGATCTCATCTCCTTAACCACGCGTTTATTACAGAATATGAAGAAGCATGAGCAACAACATCACCAACAACAATAATAACCTCAATAGCGGTAGCGGTGGCCAGAATAATAAAAACATCAACGATGACAAACTCAATCATCAGCAGCTTTCCAAGCCATTGATATCATCAAATACAAAGCCTCAAGTTGATGCTTCTGGTGACAGATCTCTTATTGGCCTGTTGCTTCAGGGTATCGACAAATGGCCGTTTGGTGAATCATCTTTAACAGAACTCCTCATATTAAAGCAAGAACAAGAAAGAACTAAACAGGAACAAATTAAATTGGAAAATTTGGAGAAAAGTATACAACTTTTGTCAAACTCAATAAATGCGAAAATACCGCCCCCATTGATACCTAATTTGTTTACTGGTGGCGATCAGCAACAACAGTTGCAGAATCAACAGCAAATACAATACCAGCAGCAGCCAACATTTGCTACTAGTACCCCACCAGCTCAAATTCCAATTTCTGCTAGTCAATCATCTTTAGTTGCGGCTAGCCCTTGGGCTGCCAATGCCACTTCAAGACAAGGTGCTTCTTTGATGAGCCCTAACAACAGTGGTAGCTTTCAAACATTAAGCCCTTCTCCAAGTTTTATCAATTCGACCATGAAGAATCCCCCAACCCCGGGATATAGAACTCATCAAAGGAGTACTACAATTTCTTCAACAAAGGACTTGTATTCACATAACAATAGCGCTAATACCACTTTAATTGCCTCATCATCACCCGTCAATGCTAAACTGAACCTCAGATCACCAAAAAGTACTAATCAACATAATGAATCTATTACCAACCAGTATATTACTCACTCATCACCTTTCAAATTCCCCTCTAAAATCCATTCTACAATTCCAGAATCGCATCCAATTACTTTCAATAATACCACCGCCAACAATCTGTCACTGTTGAATTTGCAGCCAGTTTCTCCTAACCAGTCCACTAGTTTTGCCACACCTAAATCGCCAAACAAAATTCAAAACAATCCCGGAATTGTTGTGTCTCCTAATCAAGTCAAGGCAAAGCCTTCTATACCAACCAATAAAAACAACGAACCGGTGGGTATGAGCTCGTTTCAGCATGTCATTCAGTTTCATCATTGGCAACTGGAAGATCCGGCCGCAATGATCCGCAAAGAGCAGCAAAAGAGTAAAGATGATTCAGACTCTTCTGCATCGGGTCATAAAAGAAGAAAGTCAAATCCGGAAGCTATCATGAGCAGATCAAATAGCATATCCAAAGTTACAAAGCCTTCCAATAATGGGTCAGTTCATACTAGTACTCCTACTAAAAGTAATACTAACAATAGCACTACTAAGGGTGCTTCTGGGTCAAAAACAAGCAACAATTTGCTCAACAAAACAAAGCGCAAATTGTTCAGTCATTCTAGAGCAAGATCAGAAATTATTCAGAGTAAATCGATGCAAGATTTTGCTAGATTCCAGGTAGGTAAGGACAATATTTTGAACAGAGACGATGACACAGCTTCTGGATACGTGAATAATGAGAACACAAACATAAACGCGAATGCAAATTCAAATTTCAAAAATATTCAGCAACAACAGCAAGATAAACATTTCAATCCTCTCAATTCATTAGCAAGCGCGGCAGTTTTAAAGGACCAACAACAACAGCAAAATAATCGGAACAATGCTAAGTGAGAATGAGAATGAGATTTCATTGCTTATATATGCTTATAACGACCTGCTAAGTTTACATTTTTTAGGCATTAACATCCTCAAATTTTTTATCATAATCACTCTTTCCACTTTTATTTACCCTTTTTGTGTTTTTAGCATCCTTTTTGTAGTTTAGAGTTGATGTTTTACTTTTCCGTTTATTTGCTTAGACACTTTTTTATGTTTTTCACTTACGCTTTTTACTTATAGTATTTTGTTGCTCTTTTTGGTCTTTGTGCTGTTAATGACTCCCGGAGAGATGCTTCTTATTTTTTCTTTACTTATTAGACATTCTGTTTGTTTATTTTTTGTTTTTGTTTTTGTTTTTTGTTTTTTTTTGTTTTCTTTGTTTGCTCCTCTTTGCTCTTCTTTGCTCAGTTCAGATGGATAGGCCTTATTTTTTTTCTTACTGTTCTGTACCATTTATGTTTCTACAATTTGTTTAATTATTGTTTCTTTTCCCTTTCTCTCTTTCAGTTATTTTCCCAGATATTCTTTCATTTTTCCACATCCTACTTTCTCATTTAGCTCTAACCATTACTTTTCGTTCTCCGTTATCTTGGTATCACTCTGTATTATACGCTTTTCACTTCACTTCTATTCTTGATGCTGTAAATCAGTTACTGTAAATCATTACAATAATCCCAGTAGGTGCGAAAGAAATATGAGCGTATTGACTAAAAGAGTGAACAGCCAGGCATTGGCAAAACTGAAGGGTTGTCAGTATAAATTAGGACCTCTCTTTTTACCATCAAGGCAACGAGTCCGAGCGCCATCTTAGTGTCTATTTTTACTTTTTTTTTTTGAACCTGCTTATCTTTGTGTTTTTTGGCAAACAGGTATGCATCCATACGCACGTCTCGTTATCGTTCCAACTAAACATCAACGTTCCTTTTCCTCCTATTATAGGATAGTGTACAAAATCAATGTATGTGTTCATACCAAATCGAACCAATCCAAACCTTATTGTAAAATTGCGACGGCATTCTTATCTTTATTGACAAAATGACAGTGTTATTACTCTAATTGTTTTCTTTTTTTTAAAGTCAAGTCATATTTAGTTAGTTAAGCCAGATTTGCGGAAGGTGGGGGCAGCATGATCAAAAGATTGAAAAGAGCATCGAAAACTAGCTTTTATTACAGCATACTGTAATGGGATAAGCTAATTAATTTATTGTCTAATTGACAATCTAAGTGACTGAATAAATGTTTGAATAAAAGGAAAAGCTAAAATTAGTGAACATATTTAAGAGGAAAGCTCACTTGAATTTATTCAATAATATATCGAGCATTAGAGCATTATCTAGTGCTTGCTGCTTATTCAAGCCCTTCAGCAATAACCTATGTCAGTCTCTCAAGCCTTCAATTATTGCCGACAGGCAAAAGACAACACATCATTTGGGTACAGCAGTGTGACACATACTGTAGACCATTAATTAATTCTCATGACATACACAGCTAAATGAATTACTCTCGAAAAATACCTGTTAAATAGTAGTCTGTATTGGATTTTGGCGTATTTGAGCTATATTTGGTTAAAGTTTTTTTTTTTTTTTCTAAACTTTAGAGTTTACATTCAATCCCAGCATGTCATGCAGGAATCTTGATCCGTGTACAGTGACATTATTTGTTTGTATATTTAAGCGGGACGGCGAGCTTATTATAGATGAAAAGTGCCTGCTCGTCTATTGTACTGACTATCTTCATAATTGAATTATTGAAAAACCTATCGAGATGTTATATAAAGCGAAAGCTTGAAAAATTTCTGGTAAGTGTCATTTTGTTTTCTAAATGTATCAAGATGAATCTCGCTTGCATTAACGAAGAATTATAATAAAAGCTTTCAAAGCTGAGACTCCAGTTCATATAAAAAAAATTGATTTATCAACTTGCCACTTTTGCACTTTATCTAAATTTTGAATATTTTTAAATATTTGTTTTAGCCTTTATCTGTAATGATTTACGGTTTATGTATACTCATATGAATTTAATAATTTGTTAGCTGATTTGCAGTTTTAATTGGTAACATTGTTACATATAAAACTTGTATCCTCAAAAACGTTTTCTTTCTTCTAAGAAATGTTAACTTAAATCACCGATATTAGTTGAAAACACCCCATGCTCTAGTATAAAGTGATAGTAAAATAAAAAACGCAATAGGTATTTCGGAT
>JXWR01008347.1_pt1 | contig 10946 bp, 3 predicted proteins | sample 315541 | NCBI WGS metagenome assembly JXWR01 (sample SAMN03273951, study PRJNA271842) | soil metagenome | isolation source: rice field ambient CO2 | place: India: CRRI Experimental farm Cuttack,Odisha-753006 | collected 2013-12-17
TCATCATAGTCATCATCATCATCATCATCAACGAGCTCAGGAACATTTGCATCCTCATTTGTATTTGAATCTGGGTCTTGCGCATCATCATTATCGTTATCATAACCATCGTTTACTTGACTATTGCTGTCAGTATTTCCTAACTGGTCATCGTAGCTATGTGCCTTATTATTGTTGCTATTAACAGCATCAGCGCTGTTAGACTGATTTTTGTTGCCAGATTTAGTACCAGACTTCAAAGATTTATTCTTCTTTAATTTACTTTCAATGAGCCTCTTTCTAACTTCATAAGCACGCTGCTCTTCTTCACGCTGAATATTTTCAATATGCGCTTTCTTATATTCTTGAATAAAATTTGAGAATTTTTGGAAAAATGTGTTACGAGCAGTCATATCCTTTTCATTTTCACCAAAGTAAACCATCAAGTCATTATAGCTTTCAAGCGATTCTTTGAGATGATTAACTAACAATTTCGACTTTGTGTGAGCTCTTGGTATATCAGCTTTAATTACAGAAAGAATTTTATCTTCAGGATGTAGCTTCTCAGGATCACTTAAGTTTCCTTTAGTCATTGAGGCATCAATATTTTTAATTTGTTGCTCATAAGTTCTGCAATCATTTTCTAACTGTTCAACCGACAAATTAGCAATAGCAATAGCTTCTTCCAAATCGTCAACAAATTCACCAATGTTAGGGAAATACGTTCTAACAATTCGTTCAATATAATGCAAGAATGTCATTGTGTTTTTATCATCTTTCATAAACTTGAGTCTTTGCAAAGTTCCAATTTTAAATCCCTTAGCTTGCTTAGTGATGTCATTCATAAAATTACCAACTGATCTAATGATGTCTAACAAATCTTTCAAATGAGACGACTCCTTAACTGAATTAATCCCAGAATCAAGCTTTTGTAATTTTTTTTCCAAATCAACATAATCCTTTGCATATGTGCTCCTAATCAACAAAGCCCTTGATCTTGATTTCCAATAATGTCTCAAGTTATAACACAATTCAACATAAATTCTATCAGCTCTTTCAAGTTCCTCAGGATCCCTTTCTGGAGCCACGTGTGGTCTGATAGTAAAGTTTGTACTGTAAGGACGAAAGTTTCTATTCAACGTATCTGTAATATCAGTTAGCTCATCCTTATTGAAGAACTCTAAGACATTCACGTTATTCAATACAGTTTTGTCACAATTGAGTACCATTTTAACGAAGTTAGTCTCCGACACGCTAGCAAACATATGCAAATTAATACCAAATTGTTGAGCCAAATCTCTACCTAAAAATGATACTTTTTCTCCTCCATGAGTATTATTTTTCGTTTTAACTTTGATTTTACTTTCTTTAGCAGGGAAATAAGTTTCAACTTCTTCCAAAACACCTAATTTCCATAGCTCATCAATCATATTAGTCTTAGCTTTATCAGCCCAAAATGTTGGTTTGACATTATCAACTTTATCCCAATGGATTTGCTTCAACTTCTTTGTTGGCTTTGGTGCATTATTAGTTATCGAACTGTTAGAAACTGACCTAGTCATTGTTAAAGTAGTTTGATCAGCTGGTGCTTGCGCATCTTTATTCAAAAAGCCTGGTAATGGTGGAGGAGGTGGCTGGGCACCATTATCATTGTTGATTAAAAACGACGGCACTGGAGGAGGAGGAGGAGGAGGGGATGAAGGACTTAAAAATCCTGGCATACCTGGAGGAGGTGGTGGCGGTGGAGGAGGTGGCGGAGGTCCCGATGATGGTTTTGACTGAGATAATATAGCAGACTCTTCACTTAATGATTGCGATGAAGGAGGTGCTGGTGGTGCTGGGGGGCCTGCTGACCGAGGTGGATGCTTTGACACTGATCCATTGTTACTCTCGCTAGACAACTGTTCAGCGCCATGCACTGAAGCGGATTCAATATCATCATCTTCAATTTCTTGCTCAAGGGCATGTTCCTCTTCTTTCATGATTGCCAAGCCATGAATTTTTTCTGGTGAACTTTCGGTACTATTAGGTGAAGGTTGGTTGGACAAATTCAACACATCGGCCAAAAGGCCAGCTGAAGGTGATCCTAGCAAGGACATTCTTTTAATAGCTTGCAAGTTTTGATTTGCAATTAAGCTATTATTGCTTGTACTAGATTTCATGTGTTGAGCTTGAGCATTCGAAGCTGCTATTGTGTTGGATCTTGCAACTGCATTTTTAACTGGACTGGATCCAGCAGATTTACTGCCACCATGAGCAGCATTGATCAATTTCTGTATACGTCTCTCACTTTTCTCATTTTCAAGCTGCATTTGCTTTTGCAATTCTTTAACTTTTTGATTTAATTCAAATATTTCAGAATCTTTTTCTTTGATATCAGCCTCATTTGAAGTGATTATGTTCATCAAGTTTTCTATTCTTCCAGAAGAACCTAATTTCAATTGTTCACGTAAATCATTTCTTTCTTTTTCAACATCCCTTAAGGTAGTGGATAATTCTTTAGTCTCTAACACTGCTCTTCTGGCAATATCATCAGTTTGCAATCTATCCATAATTCTTTGGATAGCACCATTCAACACATTCTCTGAATCTAAACCGGGTATAGCACTTTCAGAAACAATATGGTAAATGACCGAGTCAATCAACTGATACATTCTAGTAATTTCTTGTTCAGAACGTTCATCTGAAGGGCTATAACCATGAATTATTACACTATCGGTTTCCATTTCTGCACGGTGGTTGACAAGTAATAAGTTTTGAATAATAGATGAGAGATAGTTCTCCCTTTCTGTACCTTTATTAACTTTTAACAAGTCATCGGTGATTTCTTCAATTTCCACTGGTGTCTGGTTATCATGGCTAATATTCATCAATTCTTCATAATCAAGCATAGAGTTTTCTTCATATCTGCTAATTTGTTCATCAATTAAACCATACTTCAAGCTCTTCATTTTCTCAAAAATCGTAGGCAAGTGACAATTCTTGAACAAGTTTCGTATTCTGACTCTTTCTTTTAATTGATCTGATCCTTCGACCAATGAGGTGACCAAGAACAATGTAGTCAAACAATAATCTTGCAATGTGCTTGTGCTCTTATAATCATCACCATCACCAATTAAAGTGCCAATTAAGTCTCTGCTATCCAAAGATTTTTCAACAACGTAGAGCCATGGCTGAAATAATAATTCCTCACTTTCAATAACATTTTTATAGACTATTTCTAATTGAGATAAGATTGAGTTGCGACCAATTGGAGGCTTCCAATACGATAGTAATGCTAAAATTTCTGTAACTAGTTTTCTGGTGGATAATCTAGGCGACGTTAAAGATGCAACTAACGCTAGGATGCACTGAGGGGTATCAATAGCCAAGTCGGCTCCTTCTTTGACGTTGATGATGTTTTTCAAGCAGCCAAGAATTATATACTCTCTATCGAGCTGCTCATTTGTTTTTATCGACCTTCTGGCAATTTTTTGCAATACCACCGATAATGCAATTTGACCTTGAGCCTTTAGAAATCTACTAATGAACTCCAAATTACCCTTTCTCAACTTTTTCTGCAATTGATGTAACTGCTTATTTGTTAAGTTTTTGTCCATAATAATTTTAACATACCATTCCGGATTCCCTTCTTTTAATAGCCCTGGTTTACTTGATGATTTCCCACTATTTAGCGCAGTGTTACTGGAAGTACTAACTAAAGTAGGAGATGAAAAATTCTCGTGATACAGATCTAACCCACCAAGTTTCCTATTGGCACTACCTTTCTTGGATTCAACGCTAGAAGATACGCTAGCAACCGGATTAAGGTCGTTTTCAAAATATTCATTGCTCTGTTGTCTCTTCGAATTAGCTTCCAGAGCTAACTTTTTCGTGTTACCCCCTGAAAACTTCCTCAAAAACGATTTTTTTGACTGAAGTTTTGGTATTCCACCCACTGCACTGCTAAGACCATTAGATCTTTTATTGATTTGTATTTCTTGACCAATAGTATTGCCGTGGAAGTTGTTGTTACTGGTATCATAGTCATTAGGTATGAAAAATTCAGTCTCATTATAAAAATTGGGTGATCTTTTTAACCTGCTGTTTTGTATATCAACTGGTGTTATTGACATTCTGTTTTTTAGCTTTTTGCCTTCAGATTTAATAGTGTCCTTTAAAGAATCTAAAGAACTCTTCTTATGTAGAGACTGCATATTTTGTTTTTGAACTTCTGTTGGTGATATCAAGCCGTCTCTGAATGAATCAAGTTGTAAATCATCAGTTTGAATTTCACTAATTTGAGCAAATGATTGATTGTTGTTATATGGATTACCCATGCTATTACTATTGTGAACTGGTGATATTCCTAAGGACACTATTGACCCCGCAAAATTGGTGTCATTATACATATTAAAGTTGGGCTGCTGTTGCTGCTGCTGTTGTTGTTGTATTGATTCTGAATCATAAGCTGTTGGTGTTAATTGCTGATACACATTATATTGACTGCCGTTCCCATTGTGTTTATCACTTTTGTTGCTGGCAAATGAAGATCTTGTGTCTGTTTTGTAGATATTAGTTTGTGAGCCACTTCTTTTAATAGCTGAGCTGTGATCTATAGTATCGTCACCATAAATGACGTTAAATGGGCTACCGCCGGTGTTACTTCTATTAGCTGAATTGTTTTTGGCCTTTGCCAAAGAACTAGCAACACTCTGTTTATGAACAACAGTTCTAGGATTTCTAGAAGTAGATTCTTTCAGCTTTGATGCAGCAGAAATTAGCGCAGACTTTGGATCCATAGTTTTACTACTATTGTTAGAGTCTGTTCTAGCGGGAAGAAACATAACCTCGACCGGTGCGTCCTTTTCCTCAGTTGCATCGTACCGAATTGCTGTGATATCGTTGCTATTTGCGTTTTGATTCTTGCTATTATTTGTGCTACTGCTTGAATTACTGGAAACAGTGGTCTTCAGCTGGTTTTTCTTGCTAAACATCGAAAAAAACCCACCTTTTTTCTGACTGTTTTGTGTTAGCTTTTGCAGTGAAGAAGAGGAAGAGGATGCGTTATTTTGAGATAATGGTTGCTGCTGTTGTTGATGCTGTTTTTGTTGTTGAAGGTATGACTCTTGTTCATTAGCAAAATGAGACTCGGTTATTGGTGAATTTTTAGGTTTAAAAGGCTTTAATGGCTCTTTTGGTTGTCTGCCGTTTGTCATTAAACTTATATTTTCGCCATTTCTGGACCGCACCACTTTGATGTCGTTTGCGTACTCTTCGTCTTCGGGAATAGCACTTTCTCGTACTGGTGAAGATAAAAGCAGATTGCGATTAGGATCAGCAACATCAAAAGTAAAGCTCATATCGTAAGATGTATCAATATGGTTGTCTATACTTTGACGAAACTCATTGACTAAGGAAAATTGACCAGAGGTATGCCCTCTTTCGTGTCTTGTATTATTGGTAGCTATGGGAACGTTGCTGTCCAGTATTCTGTCTTGATTATCGGTATTTGAAGAGATGTTTGTAGTTTTATTGTTGTAGTGATTCATGTTTTCTGAGCTTGTGTAATGACTGGGCACCGAGTTGACTTCTCTGGCGCCATGATCCTCAGCTTTGGCGCTTGTGCGCCCCATGATTGATTATGATTGGCAGAGTAATTTAACTCTGAAGTGCGTATGGAAGATCAAGAACTCCGGACCCCACTGAATGTAAAGTGCTAGCCAAAGCAAGTGAAAGTAATTACGAAATAAATTTGAGTAAAGCAGTATTTGGTTATTAAATGAGCGACAGTAAGTGAGATCTGTGGTAATCAACTGAGATTAACTAAGCGAAAACTAACAAGCCAATAGAACTGATCTATTATTTCTTGTAATAGAAGGTGCCCTCTCTAATGTTGTAGATAGATCAGTTTGTGATTTTGAAGTGGCTAGCAGTGTAGTTATGAATGCAATGATCTCTTGGCTAATAGCACTGGATATTATAATACAACCTCAGTGAACGCTTTGTCCAGATAGTCTGTGTGCAACAGAGTGTGCTGGTGATAGCGATAATGACAGATACGCCTTTAAGACCCGCTTCCCTCATTCGGTGGCTGCCACTCACTGGCCCAACGCCGTTCTGTTTTTCTGTGGATTCTCGCCAGTTGTAACTATACCACTAACTGTTTATGGTGCAATTAATTGATGGTCACGATATTTTTCACGTGATATATAAGTACTAAGCGCGCTACACTGCTGCTACTATGTTTTACCACACATTACTCAACATGAAGTAGTATGTTACTATATTACAGGACAAAACACTCCATAAAGTAGATTCAATGCGAATAGGATTAGTTTGTTTTACATATGCTTCCAATCTAATATCCTCTCTTCTTATGAAGAGAGTTTCTCTTGAGCCACTTGTTCTTCATCGACGTAACCTGCGATTTTGCTGCCGGAGGAAGCTTGCTCTGCTTGGCCTTGAGGAGCTTCACATTGATAGAGCCAATCTTTTTCGTGCTCTTGTTCATTTTTCTAGAAATCTTGAGCTTCGTTTTCCTCAACTGTTTGTTCAAATCAGCATCACTGATATCGTCTGTGTCTTCATAATCATCATGATCAAAATTTATGTGGGTATTTTGTTTTCTGTCAACACTCTGTTGTTGCTGTTGCTGGGTGTCTTCATTTAGTATACCTTCAAGTAAACTGTCTGGTAGCACATCTGGCACTTCAACACGACGATGTACCTGCTTTTCTTGCTTTTGCTGTTTTTGTTCTTTGAATTTCAAATCCTGTAATCTTCTTTGTTCTTTAACTTTTTGTCTCTCCTGCTGTGCCAATTTTAAGGCTTCACTTTGCTTTTCTTCTACCTGCTTTCTTGATTGTTGTACATCTTCTTCTTCGGGTGCCTCATCATCACTCGACTCGTACACGTCTTCGTTATTGTTATTTTCATCGGTGTTGATATTTTCACTGATATTCTTTGCATCAAGCACAGCTTCTGTACTCATTGCGCCCACGGCGTTATTGTCTTCATCAGCTGTGTGAAAGTCCTCATCGGAGCTATATTTCTTAGTTGCACGTTCCGTAGTCATTGGTGGAATGCTAAAATTGTTGTAATGTCTGTGATTTGTGGTATGCGTATCCTGTTAGATGGCTGTTACTGTCTGTCTTTCCTTGACTAAGATCATCACTTAAGCGCTCCAAATGAAATTTTTTAAGAAAAAATAATAAAAAAAAAACAGGCTCATCTGCCATGTGATTTATCCCATGTGATATATGCAATAATATGCCTAAATATGCTCTATTGTCCCGATGCGGCAATGGCCATTCGCTCTTTTGCGACGTGCTCTCAAAAGACAAAAAGGGGCAAGCCAAAAACACTATAATGGTTGTTGAGAGTTTAATATTTTTCTTTCTTTCTCTTCTACCAAAAATACAGAAAAAAGTGCAGATACAACAGGTATTGATAGTCATGTATCTGTACTACAATGATCCCTCAAGCGAAAAGCTTTCTGGTGATTCATTTTACAAGCTTGAAAGTGGCTCAATCTCTTCTTCCAATCTTGCTATCAAGGACAGCACCACTAGCGATGAGAGACTTTCACTTGGTGGTGAGCCATTATTGGTAGAGCCACTCATTTCTCGTAAGACAATGCAGCGCAAGATAAAATTTATGAAAAGAACAATCATTTTGATTATTTCTTTCGTTATTTGCCTGGTGCTTTTCGGCAAATTGAACAACAGCGAAAATAGCTATACAGGCGGTCTCATTGATAATAACAGTACACCAGAATATCAACAACTGAAACCATATGGATACAATGATGAAGCTAGCCTTATTCAAGAAGAAAGGAAAGTGACTCTAAAAGACCTTAGGTCAGGTAAATTTTATCCAGATATTAAACAGATCCAATGGATAGCATCTAATGATAGTGGTACTTATTTGACTAAAAAAAACACACAATACATTGTCAGCAAAATATCTGATCCTGATTATAATAAAGTTCTTTACGACTCCAAATTGTTTGAGCATGACAACAAAACCTACGAAATTGTTGATTTTGTGGCATCTCCAGATTTGAAATTTGCTTTACTTTCAACAAATAAAACTCTGGTTTGGAGACATTCTTCATTGAATTACTTTTGGATTCTTGATGTTGCTAACGGTCATGTATCACCGGTTGTCGCTGCTGCCGATAACAATGGTAATTTTCCAAGAATTTCTTTTGTCAAGTGGGCTCCAGACTCTAACCGTTTGGCTTTTGTTTTGAATAACAATGTTTATGTCAAAGATTTGGCTGCTGATATTATTGATCAAGTTACTTTTGATGGTGGCGAAAACATCTTTAATGGAAAACCAGACTGGGTCTATGAGGAAGAAGTGTTTGAAAATGATTTTGCATTATGGTGGTCCCCAAGCTCTGAATTTTTAACTTTTTTAAAATTCAATGACACTAAAGTTGACAATTTCCCCTTAGCATTTTATGTTCCAGATGAAAATCCAGAATCTTCATATCCTGTAGATACGCATATAAAATACCCAAAGGCAGGGTACACCAATCCAAACGTGAGCGTTCATGTTTTCAATATTGCCAAGAATGAAACTGGTGAACTTTTTAACAATTTTGACGATAAGCAAGATTTCAAGCAATATTTGTTTACTGAATTGTTATGGGTTGGTAACGATAAAATTTACTTACGTGCTACCAACAGAATTTCTAACGTCTTGAAAATCATTATCATTGATGCTGTTAATTTGACATTTGATGTTGGTAGACATGAAACTATTGAAGATGGCTGGTTTGAACTTATTCATGATACTGTTTATGTTGCGAAAGACGAATCCAAAAACCGTTTTGAGGAAGGTTATATTGACACCGTTACTGTTGATGGATACAACCATTTAGCGTATTTCTCTCCTCCAACTTCTGCTGAACCTAAAGTTATTCTTACTCAGGGAGATTATGAAGTGGTTGATGGGGTTAGCAATTTTGATCCAGAAACTAATCAAGTTTATTTTATTTCTACTAAATACTCTTCCATTGACAGACATTTATATTCTGTTGATTTGTTGACTGGTGATAAATTAGTTGCATTAACTGATGATGAACAAAGTGGGTATTATAGCGCTTCATTTTCCACTGATTCTAAAAACATTTTACTTTCATATCTAGGCCCAAACGTTCCATACCAAAAGATTATAACATTAGATAACACTAACAAAGGAGAAGTGGCCAATAAACAATTTTTCTTTACCGAGGGTCAAAACATTACCACAAATGACAAACTAAGTCGCACTTTGAAAGAATATGATTTACCAACAGTTGAATACAAGACAATTAACCTTGGTAAAGATGAAAATAATGAAGATATCATTGCCAACTTGCGAGAAATCAAGCCGTTCAATTTTGATGCATCCGGTAATCATAAGTATCCACTTTTCGTTTACGTTTACCAAGGGCCTAATTCACAACTCATCAATACTCGTTTCAGCATTTCCATTCTTCAAGTTATCGCATCAACTTTGGATGCGGTTGTAGTCACTGTTGATGGTCGTGGTACTGGTTTTAAAGGTAAAAAATTCCGTTCTGTGGTTTATCAAAACCTTAGTCATTATGAAACAATTGACCAAATCAATGCGGCCAAAATATTTACCAAATTGCCATACATTGATTCAGAAAGAACTTTGATTTATGGCCATAGTTATGGTGGTTATATGACCTTAAAAACTTTGGAAAATGATGATGACAAAGTGTTCAAATATGGTATTTCTGGAGCTCCAGTGACAGATTGGAGACTTTATGATTCCATTTATACTGAAAGGTATATGGGCTTACCACAAGAAAATTTTGATAATTATTATACTGGAGCTGTAGGCAATTTCAACATTAGCAACTTCCAAGCTACAAAAAGATTTTTAATGCTACATGGTACTGGTGACGATAACGTTCATATTCAAAATTTGTTCAGATTTTTGGATAAATTAAATAGAGCTTCTGTGGAAAATAATTTTGATTTGATGGTTTTTCCCGATAGCAATCATGGGGTTAGTTATCATAATGCTGGATATATCATGTATAATAAGATAATATGGTGGGCTAGATTGGCATTTGATGGTGCATTTGATGTATTTGATGAATATGACTATCATAATGGGAATTTGAAGGATAAGGTAATTGGCAACGAATGGAAATATAGTACTTTGAATAGTGACTTGGATGATGCAGAGTACTTGAGGGCTTAGAAACTTATAACGAGAAACATATGCTTTAGCACAGTACAATCTTTGCGTGCTTCAATTAAATTTTACTCAACCTTTACTCTTCACATTCCTATTAACCTTCGACTAGACAAGTGACTCATCCTTTTGCTTGTTGGATAAATTCTGTTTCAAACTATACCTTTTTTTTTTCTTTTTTCCCCCTTTCTGTTTCTTACTTGAGTTTCAATTAACAAGTTTACAATAATTTCTGTTGCCTTACTTAATACTTCTTTTTTATTCTTGGTTTGATTTTAATTTTGTGCTTGTTTTCGTTTTGTTTCTAAAGATGGTTGATGGCATTATAGTTGACCACTCTATTGTTTTTCTAAGAATATGAAAAAAAAAGTATCGTCTTTCACTGAAAATTTATATTGGTTGTCTGTTGCGAAGCAATTCTAATATATATGGGCCGCCCAAGAGCTAGCCTCAGTAAGGTACTCTTTGTAGATCAGAATTCTCAGTATCTTACAATATATGCCACAGACAATTTGAATTACATTTGCTGCAGCATTTGATAATACCTTTGGACACAATGCTTTAAAGCGCCGCAACATTCGTATGTCAGCATTTATCGAGAGCGAAGTCTAGAAAGCACTCGATATAAGATCTCAGCCACGGTTTTGCAGAGCATACTTTATTGCAATAATCAAATAAGCAGTTACGTCAGCGTACATCATCCTACATGAAAAATAGAAAAGTAAAAATAAAAAATAAAAAATAAAAAAAATGTATGAAAAAAA
>JXWR01001790.1_pt1 | contig 10917 bp, 6 predicted proteins | sample 315541 | NCBI WGS metagenome assembly JXWR01 (sample SAMN03273951, study PRJNA271842) | soil metagenome | isolation source: rice field ambient CO2 | place: India: CRRI Experimental farm Cuttack,Odisha-753006 | collected 2013-12-17
AAGATCATCATCATCATCATCATCATCGATGATAGTAACATCATGGTGGTCGCCACCGTTTGGGTATTCATATAATACTAACCATACTACAAGGAATACAAAGATCCACAATTCACATACCAAGACGTGGCAATAGTCCTTCAATCTTTTCCCTCATTGAAAATGCGCACCAAAGTGCACACCTCCGAATATGGTGTTTCTGAGCTTTTGCTTTCGGTGTACGGCACAGTGCCATCAACATTTAACAACACCATTTATCGTATCCCAGTGGAAATATGGATCCCTAAACAGTACCCTGAAATACCGCCAATTATTTATGTGACGCCTACTAATGAAATGATGCTCCAGCCGGGAAATTTTGTCGATAGCAGCGGGAAGTTTTATAATCCATACTTGAGTAATTGGAGTAGCACCAATCCAAGCTCGAATTTAGTCAAGTTGGTCAGCTTGCTAAGTGAATGTTTTAGTAAGGAGCCACCTGTGTTTGGTAGATCTAATAAGCAGCAGCAGCAACCACAACAACAACAACAACAACAACAACAACAACAACAACAACAACAACAACAACAACAGCAGCAGCACCAACAACAACATGTCCGTACGGTGTCTGGACAGTACCAGTCAATGAATCACCAATCGCCGCCCCCATTACCAGCTAAACCTCGTAGAGAAATCATTAGCAACAGCACTGGCAACATTTCGATGCCATCACCTTCACCATCATCGGGGATATTGCCAAATCATACAGGATTCGATGGAGTTGCTGCGTCATCGCAAACCATCGGAATATCATCAAATAATGCTGCTTATAAAGCTGCATCAATAGCATCGTTTTCTTCATTGTCACCGTCATCAACTACTAGAGGGACTCCAGTACCTCCACCATTGCCTGAAATTCCAGATCCTTTAAAGCAAAGCCATCCTCATCTTTACCAACAACAACAACAACAGCAGCAGCAGCTGCTGCAGCTGCTGCTGCAGGCTGCCTATAATAGTAACCAACAAATTGCCCAGCCAAGTCCTACGGGCCCGCCTAATCCAACAGTGGTGGACTTGATGGACAATGACACAATAACTGCCACTAGCACTGGTAGCGATGCAGCCCTTGCGGACAAAACCAAACTTCAACTTACCGATGCTCTAATAACCACCTCCAAAAATACACTTGAACCATTTTTAGTCTCCCAGGATGCCAAACTCAACCAAATTAATCACTCAATTGGTCAATTTGAGAACATCTTACAATATGAAAAAACCGTGCTTCGCAACTACATGAACGATATTTCGGTAAATGAACAAACTCTATTGCTGAAAATTGCCCAAGTGCAGGAAGTAATTGACGCGGCGCAGCGGTTTAAAACTGATCCCAAAAATAACATGGACGTGGATGAGATTGTATGTGCGGAAACTGTCGCTTTTAATCAATTGTATCAATTGGTGGCGGAGATCAAAGCCGTGGATGATACGGTTTATTGTTTGACGCAATTGTTTGAAAAGGGAAAAGTGTCATTAGAAGTTTTTATGAAACATACGAGGGCGTTAGCAAGGGACCAGTTTAAAAAGAAAGCGTTAGTGAAGAAGATTTCGGAAATGTTGTGATTGTGGTGAGTTAAAAGCCAAGGCTTTTGTTAGTTTTACGGTTAAATGTTATGCCTGTGTAGCTAGTATTATCTTTAGGTTTACTCTCAATGAAACGCGTCAACACTGGTTTACTTTCGTCTTGAATAACAAACTTTTATAACTGATAGCATTTTTTTCTTTTCATTGAGTAAAAATTATGTTTTGAGACTGCTTCTGGTATTTTGGTAAAAAGTATACTATTGCTCGATTCTTGATTAAAAATGTCCTGCTACGTGCAGAAACCTGCTAATCCATGTTATAATAGACAGACTCAAAATTCTTGGAGATCCAATTGTTTAGTAAAGCCGCCCCTTAAAATTTCTTATTGCATCAGCTTATTTCTAACAAATCTACCATCTTTCAGTAAAAGATCAGAACTTTGCTATGCAGGTTTTCTTTTTACTTTTTTATTTATTTTTATTTATTTAGTTTATTTTTTGCTGTATTTCGTTATTTACATGAAAGACTTTTGACGGATTACTGCAATGCGTTTCACAGGTTTCAGAATTACGCTCTTCTATAGCCATCTTCTTACAATTGAACTAAAAGTAAAATGCTTTATTGAAGCTTAATTAAGGAATTGCTTTTCTCTGTATACACCCGCCATATATAAACACACAACCACAAAACAATTATTGAATAGCAGCATGATTCACTTGACCAGTCAAGATACTGACAATATTATCTTCTATTCTACTATCTGCGGTTTTTCCCAAATGTTTCTTTGGATCTTGTTTACCAACGTATCTAGTCTTTAATTGATCTTCAGACAATTCTTTTTCTTCCTTAATTCTTTCAGAATACAATTTGGCAATCTTGACCATGTTTTCCATATCTTGTAAATTCTTTTCATCCTTCTTGTCATAATTGTCCAACACTAATCCACTTGACCAGTTTTGTTTATGTAAATTCAACAACATATTAGCTTCCAAATCAGTCATTTTGTAATCAATATTCATTGAGTAATAGCTTCTATTAAGACCATGAATTAATGCCTGGATGCTTGGTTTATTCAAATGACCAATGTTAGAAGTAGTTTGTCTTGGCTCTTTACCCATCATCAATGATGCAGAACTAATTAAACGGAATGCGTCAATGACAACTTTCCCTCTAACAGATTGAATAGGGTCAATAACCACCGCCACACAACGGTTGTTTAGCTGCTCAAAAGATTGTTGAGTGTTGACATCCACACTAGATAACCAACATCCAAAACCAGGATGGGAATGGTACCAACCAACCACGGTTTCATCACGACCAGTTTGTCTCAACATGTCCATCATCTTAGTTTGGAAAACTGAGTCCACCGCTTCAACAGAAACACCGGTACCGGATTGTGGCATGGCAAAGACATCAATGACGTGTACTGTATATTCATCAACAAACTCACCCAACATCAATCCCATAACTTCCATGGGGACACCAGCAGTACCATGCTTAAGCATCTTAAGAAGAGCTAAACTGGAAATGTATATTGTTTCTTTGTTGTCACTTATTGGACCATCGGCCATTGGAGCACCACCAAGGGCGCCCTGTCCGAGCATTCTTTGCAAGTTGGCTATATTACTCATTGTTTTATGATTAGATAAGTTATGATTTCTTTAGATTCAACTTGTTGTTATTATTGCTTTTGGGAGGCGTTTAAAAAAGCTGTTGCTGATCCTGGTTGGATGGAGAAGGTTGTAAGTTTTGGCAATAAAGAAGAGCTAAAGATCAGAATTTAAATTATGACAAAACAATTCCAAATTAAGGCAAAAGATCAATTGATTGATATGATGGGGGCAAAATAGACAGTAGATACAAGTGATAAGAAAGAAGAGGTTGTTGGGATGGCGTTGGTTTTCAATAGTGGCAATTTTTCGAGATCTTTCAGACTTTCCCGTTCGTTTCCAAAGAGAAAAAGCAGACACACACTCTCCCAAGCGCGGGCACGTAACCATAAGATGAGTGTTGCCAAAGTGCAAACATTAGCGGTGTTGATGATGGCGACGGTGCAAAGTATGGGCACCAGTGGTGGGTTTATGCTCATCAGGATGCTTGTTTGTCAATATTCAAGCATATTTTTAGTATAACAAGTGGTTTCACTGTACTCAGTGGCTGTTTGCGATGCACAGTTTTGTCTACAAAGCGGAAACTAAAAACATCGAAACCAGAACAAATCCAAGAAATAATATGAAAGCTGATGATACATGAGAGCACTAGACAAGAGGCAGCTCAGTTGAATTTACGATGTGTTTTGTGAATAGTGTTTGAGGAAAGATACACTAAAGTAATTTCTAGATAATCATAAGTGATCTAATGGGCAGTGATTTGGTTTATCGAGATTCCATGTCTGTATTACAAAATGACTATCAAGTTCTGGAATTATCCAATAATGGAACGCTGCCTTATTATAATAAGCATTAACAACTAATTCTTACAAAGCAGTAGGTAGGTGAGTGTTAGGTGTTGCTTAGCAAAAATTCGCTCTTTTCTCATTTGGGAGTCTGGGGTTTGCCATAAGTAATATGCCTAGCGCTAACGTTACTGCCAGACACAGTCAGCTCATTAGCGCGGGGTTTATCAATGAGATTAATGTGTGCTAAAACATGAACGTGGGCAGAGCCAGCTTGATGATTTGTTGCTGGGTCTAGCATGCCTTTGAGTATCCGAGGTCCTACTGGCAAAATTGCCAACCAGTTAATCAATATAATGATTAAGTTTAAAAGAAAAAAAAAAAAAAAAACAACAACAACTCAAGTTGAGAATTCTGAGTCAAAGGAGTAGTAGGAAAACGCAGTGAGTCATCTTGGAGATCTAATTGCCAGATTTTTTTCCTGTCTGGTTTTGTTGATGCTCTTGAAGCTTTAGACTGTCTGGCTTTAATTTTTTAGTTGTTCGTACTCCTGTCGCTGTTCTGGCAATTGGCAGAGCTGGAATATTGCAAAGGACAAGCCTTGGTGAGGGACAATGAGAAGAACATATACACAAACTCTAGAGCTCGTTGCATGCTCGTTGCATAGGGTCCAAGGGTAACCTAATACGCAACGAAATGTTCTGTTTCTGCTACTTATTAACTATGTATTTGGACACTGGTTTCGTGGTATTGTGTTTTAGTCTATCTCTAGAAACTCGTGTAGCAATCTCCAAGATCTCTCAATCTAATACCATCAAGCAGCTTAAATTAATGCACTCTTTATATAATCTACCCACTGATGCTCGATCTACTTATTGCTATATCTCTGTAACCAACAGTTATGCTTCGCTTCGCTTCACATCATCTCTCTGTTGTTTCCCGTCACTTTGTGCCTCCGTGGCTGATTGATCCACCGATGATGAAAATTCACACGTGCGCACAACAATTTCTCCCAAAAATTTTCCATTTTATGCGAATCTCATTGACTCAGTATATATAAATACAGCACTTGCTGTCAACATACCTAAACGATAGCTTGAGTGATTAACCAAAATACCAACAAATAGCCTTACACCATGTCCTACCCACTTGTCGCCCTCGGTAACCCATTGCTTGACTTGCAAGTCGATGTTGAACCATCCTACCTTGAAAAATACTCTCTCAAGTCCAATGATGCCATCTTGGCCGAACCAAACCATTTGCCAATCTACAATGAAATCATCAATAAGCCAAACTTGCACATTGTTGCTGGAGGTGCTGCTCAAAACAGTGCTAGAGCCGCTCAATACGTCTTGCCAGCTGACAGCGTTGTTTACTTTGGATCTGTCGGTAATGACAAATACGCTAGCTTGTTGCAAGAAGCTAATGAAAAGGCCGGTTTGGCTACCAGATACCAAGTGCAAACTGAACACCAAACTGGTAAATGTGCTGCTTTGATTAATGGTCTTGACAGATCCTTGGTTACTGACTTGGCCGCTGCTAACCATTTCCATGTTTCTCATTTGGAAAAACCAGAAAATGAAGAAATCATCAAAAATGCTAAATACTACTACATTGGTGGATTCCACTTGACTGTTTCTCCAGACGCTATTGTCAAGTTGGGTAAAAGCGCCGCTGCTGATGACAACAAGTATTCTATTTTGAACTTCAGTGCTCCATTTATTGCTGAATTTTTCAAAGACCCATTGGACAGATCCTTGCCATTCATCGACTATGTTGTCGCTAATGAATCTGAAGCCGAAAGTTACGCCAAGTCCCACGGCTACGAAAACACCACCGATTTAGTCTCCATTGCTAAGCAAATCGCCAAGTTGCCAAAGGAAAACACTAACAAGCCAAGAATTGTGATCTTCACCCACGGTACCGAGCCAACCGTGTCTGTTGAGTATGATTTCAACACCAAGGAGTACAAAGTTTCCGAATACCCAGTGCACCCAATTTCCGAAGACAAGATCAAGGATACCAATGGTGCTGGTGATGCATTTGCTGGTGGTTTTGCTGCTGGGTTGGTCCAAGGTAAAAGTTTGAAAGAATCCATTGATATTGGTCAATGGCTTGCTAAAGTTAGCATTCAAGAAGTTGGTCCATCTTTCCCATACCCAAGAGTTGCTTACGAAGCTACTAACTAAGCGGGTTAATTGGTTTATATTAATACATTTGCTACGTTTTTTTTTTTTGATTTTGCTTGCTAAATAATGTTAAACAGATTGTATTGTATTTTTTGTATCATATTGTATTGTCTTCTAGTGGCATATTATAACGTAGGTTGAGTGGAAATATACTACATAGCATCAGCAACAATCATTGCCAGCTTCCAAGCTAGAAAACTTTTGAACCCTGGAAGTAGTTCAAGTTGCTTGATTTTCTATTCCTTTAAAGTATTTTTTAAATATTTTGTGACTGATTGATCACTGCTGTAAATGCGGAATATAAATTACAAGTATTTAAATATTAGATCATATAATATTATCGTTATTATTTATAATATCATCATTACTAATGTACACATATTAACTAACTTGGTCCTTTAATCTGTGCTACGGGCGTAGCACTCCTACTTCTTGACAACTCATCATGATGACTATGACTATGATTATTAGCCGATAACTGAATCTGACTTTGACTGCTACCACTTATCACTTCTTCATCAATATCTTCTTCTTCTCCATCTTCCTCTTCAGTAGAACTGGACTCCCGATCAAAACTATTAATTTTTATTCTCGATCTGATACCACCAGCTCTAGCGTGTGGCTGATTACTTGGTGTAGGTGACCCAGTAAGTATATTGCTGCCATTATTATTATTATTATTATTATTAGTATTATTAACATTATTACTATTATCATTATTATTACTGCTATTGTTATTTATACTGGTATTTGCGCTTGAATTTGTATTCCACTTTTGCCGACTATGTTGATGCGGATGATTGGAAGATACTGGGGAGCTCAAACTAAGCAATGACTGAATAGCTTCTTGTTCTTTACTTTTATCATTGGTATTTATATTAGTTTCACCAGGATTCGAAGTAGTTGAGATGTTCGTGTTTAGATGAAGTGGTTTGTGGTCGGTTTTTATTGGACTGAAATGAAGACTGCGTTTATTCAGCAATGAAGAATCAGAATGTTTTTTTCTAGCGGTACGGTCAGTACGGTTAGTATTGCCAGTATTTGAAGTAGTAGTGGCAGTGGTAGTAGCGGAAGTAGCAGTCTTGTTATCATTGTTTGGTGACGAAGATAAGGATGATGCAGTGGATGAAGAAGAAAGAACTTTTTGCTTTTTTGGAGAAGATCGAGAAATTGCCGCAAGAAACGCGTCATTAGCCGATAATATATGGTCTTCTTCTTCAAAATTGTACGATGGAACAGAATGACTATTGGGAATATAAATACCACGAGGTCGAGGAGAAGTTGTCGAAATAGAAGGTTTTCTCAATGGAGTAGTGCTGAAAGGTTCCATAAGTGCTGAATTATGTTTGAGTTTTGTAGGCTTTTTATCTTGTTGTTGTTCAATCAAATTATTTAAAAAGTTCCCACCGCCCCCGCCTGGCTGAGATAAACTTGCTGGAAGTGATTGATGTTTATTGAGACGCAAATTCTGTTGCGATCTTCTTTTAGTTGGAGGTTTCTGGTTTTCTAATTCATCACCAACGACAGTATTACCGGTAGCAGCATTAGACTCTATTTCATTCAAAGACTTATCTTGCCATCCATGTTGTACTTTTAAAAAAGCATACGAGAGTCTAGTTTTCAAATTAGAAGAAATTTCTTGCAATCTTTCAGGACTTTTCAATATTTCATCTGTGCGTTGATACCTTGGAGACACAAGCAACCCAGGGCTTCGAAGATCGTCATCAAGAGCATTATTGGGATTAGCAAATCTATCAGGAGTTTGAGGAACATTATTGAACTTGTACATGCCGGTGGAAGTTCTCTTGTTCGAAAACACACCAGGAGAATTAGGGACATTATATTGAGAGTTGGCATGGTAGGATGGAGACAAAAACTGTGCCAGGGAACGTTTGTCAGGACTGAGGAACTGAGCCAGAGAACGTTTATCGGGACTGAGGAACTGAGCCAGAGAACGTTTTTCAGGACTTAGAAATTGTACCAGGGAACGTTTGAGACTGATAGAAGCTCTTTTAGAAGGAGGCGTCAGAGGAGGAGCAGCGGTGGCAGCTTGTTGCTGCTGCTGCTGCTGCTGCTGCTGCTGTTGTTGTTGTTGTTGTTGTTGTGGGTGGTGGAAAGACAGGGGCTTTTCAGGGCTTGGAGTAAACTGTTTTTGGGAAGTAGTTTCAGGAGTTTGTTGTTGTTTTTGGTCGGTAGAAGAGGACAGTTTCTGTTTAGCAGTAGACAAAGAATCCGAGGAGTCATTATTTGTGATTGTGTCTATATCCATCTTGTCGCTTTTTTGGGCGGCAGCAGCAGCGTTGTTGTTGTTGTTGCTCTTGTTTATGGATATTCTGGAGGAAGTGTATGGGACGCAGTTTACTGGGGGAGAGATGCTATGGTTGACATCGGATTTTGCGTAGCCGTTGTTTGGTGCTGAGGATGCCATTTTGCAGCGCGATGAGTTAGAGATGTGAGGTGGATAGTAATGAATGGATAGGTTGGATAAAGACGAGAATAGCAGTGGACAAAGTATGGATAGATGTGGATGATAGCTATGGATTGTGATGTTCGTATACGAGAAGACAAACAAGCGCGGAGGGAAAGACGCGCAGGAGGTGGAGCGCTAAAAGTGAAATGACGAGTGATAGGGTGAGACAGCGAGGTGAGGTCAGCTATTGTTGAAGAACGCCGAGGAGGAGTGTAATCTATTAAAGGGCGAGTGTCTGAGATGAAGTGGTTGTGGTGGTATACCGAGGAGTACAAATGGCGATGGTGATGGTTACGGTAATATAGAAGGAAAAGAAAATCTTAAGAAAAAGCGGGAGGCGTGCTGATAGTTATGTTACTATAGTATGACAGTCTAGACAAGTCCGTCAGAATTCCCACTTTTCCCAGTTTTCCCACTTTTCCCACGCGCGTTTCTGGCGTTTTTTTTTTTTTTTTTTGTTTTTTGTCTTTTTTTTTCTCTTGTTTTACTGTTTTGTTTCGTTTTTTCCTGTTTTACTCCGTTTAGCTACTGACGGAGTGCCCGCTAGATGCTAGGAGCACCGCGTACCTTTGAAATGGAAACCGGTGTTGCCCGGACAACTATCGGTCTTAGCGTGTCAAGTATTCCAATGCGCCACGGCGCAAGGAACGAAACTTATGTGCAGCAGAATGACTATATATGCGTGTGAATGCGTATTAGCGCATATCCACAACGCTCAGTATTACTAATTGGCATGTAAGCAACGTCAAACCACGCGCATTATCTGGGTTCATGACTTGGACAACATGTACGGAACCTGCCTAGATAGCAACCCACCATCCATAGGTACATTGTGTTGCAATACCTGTATTGTATTGGTATTGTATTGTATCAGAACATACGCTCGTAATAATTGATGGGTGTCCGCGCCAAAGGCACCAGAAGGACAAAAAAAGCTATATCTGCTATAATTTTGACTGCTTTTATCCCTGTCATGAGCACAAGCTGGTGACGGTTTGAGTGTCAGTAACAAGAAGTAGTGCATTTTTTGTCTGCTTTTCTGGTTAGCAATTTGAAAGAGAAAAAAATTAGATAAGAAAATAAATTGGAATATCTAATCTGCCATGAAAAAAAAAGGGGGCTTCTAACATTGTAAGTCTAGCTTCTTTTGGTACTTTAGCCACTTTCATTGAAGTAATTTGATTTGTGTAATTTAGTTTTTGCTGTAATGATAATCAAAGAAAGCATCAAGGTTCTACGAGAACGATGATGATGATAAACAGCATGGCAATGGTCACGGTACAGACGACTACGGCTGACGTTTCCTATGCTGTTTGCGGTACCAAAACCCGCTTGCCATGAATAAATGTTGAATGCTTTTACTGTCAGCCGTGGACCTCTTTTCCGGGATTCTGTTCCTTGCAAAAATCACAAAAACCTTTTATAAAACATCAAGTTTTGTTTTCTCTGTAATTGGAATCTGACACAACTAGAGCACATAAAATTTAGCCTCTTCATACTTAAATGTCTTTACCTTTTTGCACAAGTAGGAGAAAATACCAATGCTTCTGGCACACTTTTTGAAGTTTGTTATGCATAAGTATAACTGAAAGAAAAAAAAAAAAAAAAGCTAAAATTCAGGTAACTTGAGAAACACTGTATATGTATGTTTTTCTTGATGAATCGAGGGACAAAAAGTGGATTGGAGAATGATCCACAGCTGTGAAACTGGAACATAAAAAATTAAGATTCAAGAGTTGTGGACTGTCTGTTGCACAGGATCAAGTTGAGTATGCATGTTCAAATGCCACCTGGAGACTGCAAAGCAAATTCCGGCTTGATTTCCAGATGAATGTAACCTGCGCTCTAATGGCTAAAGATAAAAGCTGCATTCAAGCTCTATTTTCTTTTTCTGTGTACTCTCTACACTTTCTTTCTTTGTATTTTTTTTTTTTTTTTTTTTGAAGTACGCTTTAGGTTGTTAGCTTAAACAAAAGATAATAAGAAGCAAAGCCAAGGTGCAGTGAGCCCCACATCTGGGGTGCTTTTGATAATAGAAATGTCTACAGTTCAGGTACATCTGCCCAAGGTCAATCACTAGTACTGAAATTGCGAAATAATTTCGGTTTGATATATTATATGGTGAAATGACTAAATATGTAGATTTCATGAATAAAAAGAAATGTAGCAAATAAGAAGAGAATAAAAATGATGAAATGAAAAAGCCGGAAAACCACAAATGATTAATGGTTTAAACTTTTATAAACAGCAAGTCAGGAGTGCAAAATTTAAAACCCGAAAAGGCAAAAAAAAAAAACAAAAAA
>JXWR01002631.1_pt1 | contig 10910 bp, 4 predicted proteins | sample 315541 | NCBI WGS metagenome assembly JXWR01 (sample SAMN03273951, study PRJNA271842) | soil metagenome | isolation source: rice field ambient CO2 | place: India: CRRI Experimental farm Cuttack,Odisha-753006 | collected 2013-12-17
TATTTTTGCCAAGTTCTATTTAACACGTTTTCTTTTTCCTAGTCCATTGTTACTCAATACCATGTGAACTGTTTTTTTGCTATTTTTCTTTTTTAAACGGTGTACTATATATCTTATGGAAAAAGACCTATAATGACATATTTTAGGGCGTCTCTAAAGTAAGAATTTTTATTTGATTCTTATAATGTAAAATCAAAACCATGATTATATTTCAACGACACTATTGGTTGGTTTTATATTACACAAGGCGCGCTAATCATTTTAAGCAGGTACGATTGCTTGCTCTATATCATGAACAAGAACCCATATTTAGGGAGTAAAGAAACCTAGAGAACGTTTATATGATGATCGTTATCATGATATTCCAAGACCAAATCACCTCACCGCGAAAATAATAAACACAAAAAAGAAAAGTGACCTTTGATTTACTAATTTTCTAATACACTGTGCAATTTTGCTGCTGCTATGGGCATGGATATCAACTCTAATAGGTTAGAAGAACATGAGAAGGATGCAAGCCAGCCTGTTAGAAAAAATGTCTTGCAAAATGGCACTCGTAAAGGTATAGCATAGCAGCCGCTTATTGGCCCGCTTTCGTTTTCCTTTTTTTGCATGTAGCATTTCCTTTTCACAAATTTTCTTGGAGAAACAGCTTCGTCAACGACCTGCTGCATAAATAGCAGATCTTTATTGTTTATACGGGGTTTACATGTACAAACCCGTCTTGAGGACAAAGTTAATCCGCATATAGCAGCCTCCTGCAGCATCCCGCCTCTGTAAAAAGTTATAGGTGCTGCAATGTTACTCTAGTGCCTAAGCATTGCAGCGCATAATATGTACAACCAGAAAAAACATCAGCATGTACGATACGCTACTTTTTATTCAAGGTCTCTCATTCCAGCTCAAGAGAAGAAGACAATAACTACTGCGGCGACTATTGTCTACCATATTCTTCGGTATGTACTGATTGTCACTTAAATTTTGGTGTTTGCAATTTCACAAAAAAAGAAAATACAGCTGCAATACAACACTCGTTTTATTGTTTCCGCACGTTAGCTTACTTTGCTCGAAGTTGTTAAAGTTTGATACAACAGTTTTCCATCGGTTTTTATCATCTAAAAACTATGCTCCTGTTAATTATGAAAAGTTTGTCACTAACATCTTATTTTTCACCAAATAAAGAATTCAAATAATGTAGTTTAGCCCTGTGAGCGCTGTACACTTTATCCATTATAGTGATTAAGGAGTCCGGAAAAAAGAAGTTTACTCTTTTCCATAAATAAAGGCCACCAGTAAAAGCACCCTCTCAACCTATGTGCAGAATCTTAAAGTTGGTTTGTATGAACGTCAAAAAAGTCCTTGTAGCACATTTATTTTAATAGTTCATGTAGCAAAATGCATGACAGAACTTCGATTTTCTACAAATAGGTTTCTAGTTAGTTCCTTGAGCCGAAAAGTTGTTAACAATAGTCATAATTTTGTTGACAATTTTTTACCTTTTATACATAAAAACCAAACCATCGACAAAATATGCACACAATTAAACTCCCAATTGGTTTTAATTTAAGGCATCTGAGTGTTTTAGCAAAGGTACCATTAGCGTATTAGACTAGGCAGGAGCACAATGCTTGAGTAACTGTCAAGATCTGCTTCAAGATTCTGACACAACAGCAGTGTAGGCAATATGACGGCCAATCAATCACAATTTGTTAGCTAGCACATAAAATAGTGGAGGTGGATGTCCGGGAATCGCATCTACATATATCAGTGATCTTGGTTACAGTAGACTTTGCAGCTGATTTCCAAGACCCTAAATTTGATCTACCATATGTATTATATAGCTGTTTTTCCTTAACCATCCGTTGCTAAAACCTTTCCAACTTAAAAGATACATATATACCAAGTACTGATCATTTGCTAAGGTTATTTAATAAGAAAAAAGTAGAGGAAAAGAGAGATCAAAAGCAAGCCATTAAGCACTGCTTTGGCTTGGTACCAGAGTCATTTTTTGTTGTCTTGTTGTATGACATTCTCACCACTCCTGCTCAGTTTTTAACAACTCTATGCAGCTTTGGTTTTGTTTGTAAATTACGAGACTAAGAAACAGTGGCTGACTAGTCTGACCAAAGTTCTTTTCTTTTCTTGTCATCATTCGTCTATTTTGTTTGTATGAAATGGAAAAACTAATGCCGAATTGTGAATCTGCAACATATATCTGTAAGAAAGCAACTTTGTTTTGTTTAAAAACCCCCCACCTGCTAAAAAATGCTAACTTTGGAAAAAACTATAAGTAGAATGCAAAACTGTCATCTAATTGAAGTCAATAGTCGGATACGATTGGAACGAAGCGATATTTGCAAAAGGGGACAAGAAGGCATCTTTTTTTGCACCAATAAGGGTCTTTTTATAGAGTGCTACTACGACTGCTACTTAGTGATAGAATGATAAAAAGAAAATATAGCGGCAAGACACTAGTCTAAGATTTTTTTTTTAGAAAAAAGGAAAAGGACATTAGGTTCAGCCTTTAATAAATAGTTGCAGCTTACCAACTTACACATTTTTCGCAACCGTCATACCACAATCTGTTTGATTGTTTAACATTGGATCAACAAGATATTCACATACATGTGAATATATATTATAATGTGTGCCCCTGTTTCAGCTTTCGTCACAAAATATTAGACAGAAGTTAAGAAAATCTGCCTTGTCAGGATTTTTTATTTCTCGAACAAGTTGCCTTAACTTATTGCACTATTTCAATAATTCTTGGTTAGCTCTTAAGATTCTGCACTCATAGGTTGTGCTTGATCAAGTTCAATTTGTAATAGCCAAAATGAGAAGGAAAAAGGCGCGCTACATTTTAGCTTTGCATTCTGAGGCGCGTAACTTGATAACACCTACCTTAACGCAGCTTTAACTTTTTCACTCAGAACTTTGAGTCTGCAAAAAGGTTCTACAACATATCTTGCATACATATGCATCACATACTCTTACATATTAGACCAAGGTAGTGTGGCTATTGTCTTTTGGCGTACTTTTAGGGAGTGTAAACTGCAATCTGTCTTGTGTCAGATACGGGTAATAAGTTTTCGCATCTATCTATCCTAGCGTCTGAAGATACCCTACAACGACAATGTTTCTGCTATCAAATTTATATTTTGAACTTAGGCTAAAATTGTATCTAACATATTTCTTTGGTAGACTTATCAAACGTAATGATTACTAATAAAAAAGATTCTTGCTACCAAAAAAGACAGTTGTTTACTTTAGATTTATATATTTATTGAAGTTAACATGAATTGGAGACCTATTCGTTGTTTTTTTCTGTACAGAACAACCTTTATATCCACTTGTGAAATTATGCTTTTACTTTCGATACTAGACATGCAGATAGACACAGAACTGGTGGCTTCTTAGCAACGGGAATATTCTTTGATAACAAAAATTAATTGCATTTTAGAGCGTATATTTTTTCTTTTTGTAGTGCACATCTGCTATTTACTACCTGAGGCCTCTGAGTTGTTACTCTAGATAGCAATGAATAATAAACTTTTCTGTGAAATCCTTAACACTCAAAACCGAAACCATAAAAATGAAATGATTAAAGCTCGCTCAGCTGGGCACTGAGGCGTCGCCTAGCAACACTTTATTAATTTAGAAATCCTCAAGTATCACACTAGCACATTGTAATAACATGAGGTCAATCCAAATATATATATGTAGCGAGAAGCACTAAACTAGAGAGGCTAATGGTTCCAGTAATTAAAAGACGCGGATTGCACTTCGCAATTGTCTTGTCATACTCATAAATCCATTGGTTGGAATATTAGCTTATCATATTGTAGTCCACCAACTGAAAGCATTCGTAGCACTCGTACTTTTGACAACAAAAGCATAAAAGAATATTAAACACAATATGGTGCATTTTCTCTACTATCCACGTTACGCTCATGACACGAAAACATGAATATTTTAAATGTCAGATACATCTATGCCATATGCGCTATAGAGTACTTGAGTTCAGCAGCACATAAATCCTGCTTTTCTTGCAATTGCGCATTAAGACAAACATAAATGTCTCAAACTATCTGGATGATTTTGTTGTGTAACTTCCTATCTGGGAAGCGCAAAATATAACCCAGACAATATCAATGATAGGAAAACTTATAGTCTGGCCAGCCATCTCGGCTGCACAATCAACTATAGTACCCACTTTAATTCCGCTTTGATGATTATTTATTGGCCTTTATTTCAAAGAGCGGCCCCGTATGCAGTCCATTTTGCCAATCAATTTGGCATATGTTGCTCATCGCAAGTCAGTAAATTTGCCCTTACCTCTAACAAAAAAAAAGTTACTTGTTTGTTTAGATTAATCTGTCATATTGGCATGCTTATCACCCTTCATTCCCTTTTTTCTTTCCCTTGGCGTTTGAATTGTACACTTGTAACAATTATTCTTTGACTTGTGTATTTGTAAATACAAGCTCTTGAATTAAGTATTTGAGCAAAAATAAACAAGGTTACATTATAATGTTTGTCTGTATCTCTAATTTTTTTTTTTTTTTTGTCGTTGTTGTTGTTGTTGTGTTTTGCTTTGCTTTGCTTTTCTAAAACGCAACTGTAATGAACATATTGAAAGATAATTACAAAGCCCTAGATTACTGTGCACTTTGCTTACTTTAAGTTAAACGACCATCGTCCCCTTCTGTAGACTGTATTGTGCTCTAAATGAGACGCTTGGAGATAGCTTCTCATACATACATAATTCACACCTAATCATCCATAAATAATTGAAATGAAAAAGTATTGAATATCTGTTTATCCTGTAGCTTATTGTGAAGCTACTTACGCGAAATTTGTGGACACGCATGTTGGCAGTCTTAATATGTTCTAATAATTTTTTTCGGGCTTTTTTCGGTATTTATGGTGTAAGTTACATTATCTAAATTCAAGTTGGTGCATAGGTGGCTCAAACAATCTTCTTCAGATATAAAGTGAACACCATAAACACTTTTAGATTGATAAGGCGTCTAACCCTAACCATTTAGGTTTACTAAACGCAGATGAATCCACCTAGCAACGATGCAGCTGTAAAACTAAATATTTTGCTGTTGGAAAATCTTCAAAACAAAAAAAAAAAAAAAGCACAAATAGCGCTTGCATCAACTATTTATGCGTAATTTTGCAAAAGGTATGGTTATAATTTTATCTAGGCATGAACGATTTTTTACCAAGTGATACTGCAGGGGTGAAAGTACATTAGCACTGCAAGCGAGGCTACGGAATTTACAAAAGAAAAAGAAGATGCAAAACAAAAAAAATCTACAGTTCTACGCCTTCCAGATGTACACCAAGCCAACTTGCCTACTTGAAAGCAGCTAAGGCACGATTTACAATTGTGATGTGTAGCTTAGCAACCTATCAAACACTACGAATAGACATGAAAAAAGCATGTGATTGGAGACCAGCCTTATTTCCATTTTGGAGTTAAAATGCTCGAAAAACATACCTGCAAAAATGTTTAACTTATAGTAAGAATATCTTATCGTTTTGAATTGATTCAAATATGCCTTAAAGTGCAAAAGCTGATTTTTGCACAGTTAAGATTATCAAATTGTTGTGAGAAGCCAATCTAAAAACAATCCTTCGCCTTTTAACAAATTTGTTGTCTATAAAAAAACTGAAAACTTAGTAATACATTATGTTATGTGTATTTATCGCATTTCTTAGCTTATAATTTGCTTGTGGGCTATTGAAATAAGCTCAGAAGAGATGTTCAAAGAAAGGTTTATCAGACATTTGATAATACCAAATTGGTAAACTTTGAGATCAGGTCACATTATTGGTTACTGTTTTGGCTATCATGTACACTACAAATTCGTCACTCAAGAACAAAGAAATGGTTACAGTGTATTGTATATAAATAATACATATAGCTTTCGACATGAGTTAGCTGTTGTTGAACTATTATAGCCGTTCTGAAGAAATGAAACAAGCAACATTTGGCGTTAAATGTCTGCTCTGCAGTTTGCTGAATACAAAAAAAGCTATAAGGTTACACCTATTCCAAAGCGATTTGGGGAATCCAGTTAGAAATTACTACTCTTTGTGATTTTCATGTGAAGTAAGTTAGAGGATCTACAACAGAAACGGGAAAGGATTTTCGCACTATTGAAAAACCTTTCTTTTTTACAGCTCCCAAGGTGTGATATTAACAAATAAGGTGTACTTGCATTTTCCCACATAAACTGACATGAATGTTCTACAACATGCATGAAACGCAAAAGAACGCTAAGCACCACCAGAGAAAGCGCATGTAAGGCTAAGTGCAGTTTTTCCATTACAGCCAGCCGGCTGCAAACAACCAGAACATTGTTGACTCATCGTTTTCTTTTTTACTTTTTACTGCTTCGCATGATATGGTGTGCTTTATTTCTTGGATGGGAGGTAACGCAAAATGTTGAAACTTTCCCTTTTTTTTAAAAGTGAATATGCGAGATAGTATAGTAAAAAATCCCATTACGTGTTCTTCTTTATGAGATCCATTAGGCCAATCGGGATGTAAGTATATAACCCGCGCACGATAGAGGCTACAGAGCCTGGGTAACTGTCATCAACGAATTGATTGCGCTACGTTATTAGACAAAAAAGAATTTTTTTTTAAAAAGAAATACGAAGGAAGGCCACTTATAGCAATACTTCTAAAAAAGAATAAAAAATAAAGCAAGCGAAAGTTTTAAAATACACCTGCTCAAAAGTGCTTTCAGCGAGAAAAGACCAATTTCTAGTACAGGTAAAGCTGTGTACTTTAAGTGACAATATCAAAATTACTTTATATAGCTTTGACATTTTAGCCTAGATTTCTTATTTTTTTCCTCAAATCATTTCATTCAAACATGCGATGACTTTCGCCTGCAAGGCACAAAAGTGTATACAATGTTTATCTGGTCTTCGTTTATTTCTTTTGCCGCTCTTCAGATCTGAGATGGGATTGTGATCTGCGAAAAATGTGCAGATGCTAAGCGCACCTCAAAGATTAACGTGCTGCAGACCCATTATAGCGGGTGCACACTATAAATTATTTTTTTATTCCATAAGAGTAACAAAATAAAGTTGAAAGATGTAATTCTTCAAGGAATCAGAATCTACAAGGTGCGAATGTGCAGTAACAAGTATACAAATTCAAACATTAAGGAAAAACAAATCAAATTCTTTATCAGAAATGGTCCAGTATTTCAACAATAATAGGACGAAAAAACTCAAACAAAATATAAAAAAATACATAAAATACGTAAAATAGAACAAACACTGCAACATTTATAAGTTTGGTCCTAAACTGTGATAACCACCATCGATTGGAAGCACCACACCATTCAAATAGTTTGTTCTCTTATCGCACAAAAATAAAATTATCGGCAATAGATCGTCATTCTTTCCCAATCTTTTTCTTGGATTTTCCTGAACATAAGTGTCACCAAGGGTTGACAACAAGCCGTTGGCCATTTTGCTAGGGAAAAATCCGGGAGCAAGAACATTGACATTTATATTGTATTTTTGAGGCAATTGAAGAGCCAATTGTTTGCCTAAATGGATAACACCAGCTTTTGAAGCAACATAGCCGTAGGTATGAGAGTTGCTGCTAGTGTATAGGCCAGCAATTGATGCAGTGATTAAAACTCTTGATGGGTCGATATCCTCTCCAAGTGGTTTTTTAAGTAAAGGAAGAAACTTTTGAATAGTCAAAAAGACGCCTTTAACGTTCAAATCAAGAACTTTGGAAATACCTTGTTCTGGATGAGTTTCAAGCTCTTCACCCCAAGATGCACCAGCATTTGCAATAAGTATATCAATGGTTTTGCTACCATGTGCAATCACGCCCTCCACAAGCTTTTTAACTCCTTCAGTATTATGCAATGGGGCAGCAACGGCAAAAATCTCTGTTTGTTTGTTGTGCTCTTGGGCATATTTGTTCAAGGACTTGACAGCCTCATTACAAGCATCTTGCTTTCTAGAATTGATGTATACACGGGCGGCTCCACCGAGAATAAGCGACTGTGCAAAAGCGTAGCCTAAACCTCTGCTACTTCCGGTTACAACCGCAACTTTCCCATTGGTATTAAACTCCATTCTAACTGTTTTAGTTGGTTGGTAAAAATGTTATCGTACACTTTTGAGGCACGATACAGGCTTGAGTTTTGGTCAAGAATCAATTTTGTTGTCTTGCTGTCCAAAAAGGGTGGTTGAGGCACTAGGACCTATTTAAGGAATTACGGAAATATGCAGACGGAAATTCAACTGGCATCTCCACCAGTCACATGGCCGGTTACCAATACCTTTTTCAGCATGTATTTGTAAACTGTGGCGGTGCATATGCTAGCTGGCTATATGTGGCTGGTGCATTGATTATAGCTCTACACTGCTCTCCATGACGCTAGCTACTGCTCCCGGCCAACAGCTGCTAGTGTTGTTGTCTAGGTACACAGGAAAGGTTCCGCTTTCACAGGGCCTCCACTATACTAGATCCTGACATAATCATCCCGTTCCATATAAAATTCCACCAAATGTACAGGTGCGTGCTCAACAAATCGAGCGTTGGCACAGTTTGATGAGATACAGAGCCTCTTCATTTATATTCAACAAAAGCAAAAAAAAAAAATTTTTTGTTTTGCGCAAGAACAAGACAGATCTACAGGTATCTTATATCACTTCAACTTCAAGTACCAGTCGAGGAGTTGTTCAGCAGTATGAACAGTAGCCACTCCTGCCGTTAATTTCTCATCATCCAGCACACTCTACAGCAAGAAAAAGAAAAACAAGGGAAAAAACGTTTGTGCCATTAATTAATATTTTTTTCCCTCTAAATTGTCTCTCTTTTATTTTCATGTATAACTGCGCTGCACAGATTTCTGAAGGCAAATAGCATAACAGCTCATACCATTGATTTTGAGTGCTACTTGTTAAAGACTTTTAAGGGTTTATTGACTTTCTTTGTTTTACCAGTGGAGTTGCTCGTCCGGCCGCAATCTCAAGAGAAATATTATAAAAACTTCAGATTTTGAATTAAGGAGAGGTTTGTGAAAGATCAACTACAAGGCTGATTATCACAAAAACTATCAAACATAAAATACAAGTGATAGGCGATTTTAGTTTTGCTTTAGAAATTGCTATATTAGCTAAAAGATCTTTTAGCAATCTTTCTAGACAACAAATATATAATCTTGAACAAACCGGGAACAGTACAAGAAAAATAAAAATAAAATATCGAGAAAAAACATACAAACATACAAACATACAAACATACAAACATACGAAAATATAAACATATAAACATATAAACAAAGAAGAATAAGTATAAATTTTATCCCAGATAACATAGACTAAAATAAAATATGAATTCGATACAAATACTAGCATCAAAAGCCAATGGTTGGTTCAAAACACAAAGAAATTTGGCTGATAGTGTTGTCTCCTACTCACCGAAGAAAACAAATAATAATAATATTAATATTAACAATATTAATAATGAGCCTAAAACTAATTCAGCCACAAATTTAAATATAAATAAAGATCCACAGAAGTTGGCAATCATAGATGAGTCCAATACTGAAGAAAAGCATTTAAATCAGGAAAATGAGAAGTATCCTTTAGCAGAAGAAACCAACAATCAGCAGCTGCCATCAAAGTTTTACTCCAGATTTAGAAGCTTGATAATATTTTTCTTCAATGTTATAATATTCTTTCCTAATTTGCTTATATTTAGACCTCTTCTATACCTCTGGTTTGTGATTACTTTCCCGTTGAGATTTTTGGAAGAAAGATACTCAAGCACTCATGACAACAAGAAAGAAAACGCAATTGCAACTGATAAACTAAAAGATCCCAACGATTCAGATACCGCGGATAAAAGACAGGTGTCCTCGTCTTCTTCATCGACCTCAAGAAGCCCTTCACCAAATTATAAGCATAATAACAATATGAATGAAGAGTACGATGATTTAGCGACAATAAATTCAATTGCTACAAACAATTCAGTGATATCGGAAATCAATCAACTTAAATCGCCTACATCACCTCTATCTTACTCCGCTGCTCTATTTGCCAAATTACCAAAAGTATTTTTTTCACCTTTGAACTTCAATCCTACCAAGCATCAACGCAAGACGTTGATACTAGACCTCGATGAGACACTTATCCATTCTCTCTCAAAAACTAATAGAATGTCTACGGCACATATGGTGGAAGTGCGGTTGAATAGTAATTTGGCCACTTTATATTATGTCTATAAGAGGCCCTTTTGCGATGAGTTTTTGAGATTGGTGTCAAACTGGTTTGACGTCTATATATTTACTGCAAGTGCCAAAGAATACGCTGATCCTGTCATCAATTGGCTTGAAAGAGATCGTCCTTATTTCGCCAAACGCTTTTACCGAGATAACTGTACTTTAAGACAAGGCGCCGGATACATCAAAGATCTATCTGTTGTGGGAGTAGAATTATCAAAAGTTATACTTGTTGATAACTCACCAATAAGTTACTCCTTGAACTATGAGAACGCCATTGATATAGAGGGTTGGATAGATGATCCCACCGACAATGAGCTTCTACAATTATTACCTCTTTTAAATTCACTAAGATTTGCCACCGATGTAAGATACATCTTGGGCTTGAAGAATGGTGAAGATGCATTTAAATAAACTTTTTGCTGATTGTTTTGTCTTTGCTCTCGGTACTTTACTACGCATACTAGTCCTATTTGTTTTTCTTCTGTTAATGTTTCTATTTTAATATTTTTGTATTCGGTTTTCTTTTTTGATTCTACTTTTTTTTTTCGGAATTTATGGATATTGTCATGTTCGGTTTATTTTTTTTTTTTCTTTGTCAACCTTTTTATTTTTTTATTTATTTTTTTT
>JXWR01002349.1_pt1 | contig 10901 bp, 6 predicted proteins | sample 315541 | NCBI WGS metagenome assembly JXWR01 (sample SAMN03273951, study PRJNA271842) | soil metagenome | isolation source: rice field ambient CO2 | place: India: CRRI Experimental farm Cuttack,Odisha-753006 | collected 2013-12-17
GTATTTGATTGATGAGTTTCAAACAAGTCAGTGCTACCCTCCTTGTGAGAATCGTAGTCCTACAGCCTTCAAGAGAATACCGAATCCATGGCCATATCAAAGACAAAACAATCCTGAAGCCATTTGTCATGGTTTACTTGGGTAATCAAATACTCTGATCAATGATTATCAAAATTGTTCGCTTACTTGTTCTTTTTTTTTTTTTTTTTTTTTTCTTGCTTTTTGCCTCGGAGCCTGTGCTTCCTGATGTGCATACACCGGCATATACAATACTATATCAAATATTTTGTCAATTAATACAGCCGCACCCATTTATTTGCAGAAAAGTAAATGTGATGTCTGTTTCGCCATTCTTTACTATTCTTAGAAATATACTATTAGTATTTGTAAGTTGAGTCAATAAGTGGTAGCAGCAAAGACGAAGACGAAGACGAAGACAAAAACAAAAACAAGCATAACGTGAAAATCTAACTGAACCTTTACTTTATATTGAAAAAAAATAGATATCTTTAAGTTATAAATACTTCACCGTTATGGTACCGCAAATTGCGTTATCCTGAAAAAATGATGGCAAATTGTGCAACAGTCAATGCTGACATTAATAATCCCAATAGTATTGTTTGTCGATAGAGATACTGCTGTTGTTTACTATGCTAAATTATTATATTGTAAAAGCGTCGACTACTTTCCATTGATATTGTATAGTTATGAGTGTTTTGCTTGGTTTATGTTGCAGTTGTATCTTCAACCATACTGGTGTAATTTTACGCTTTTTGAAAACTGCTCGGTCCTATTATGGGAACATTTTCCATTCTTTATTGGGGTCCTTAAACGCAATATAGTGATCTACATATTAGGTAAAATTATTTCAAAATTTAGTCTTTTTTAGTTTAATATATATATATATATATATTTAATTGAAGGTATTATATATTATCAGTAGTTTGAATTAAATAATGCAGATTCTAATGGAGGGACAAACAACGAAGAAAAAAGAGTACATATAGAAAACCGAAAAATAAAGGAACAAGAACTTTTGAGCTAATGATAAATCTAGAAAACAAACGAAACCAAACTAAAAAAAACAAAAAAACAAAAAAACAAAAAAACAAAAAAACAAAAAAACAAAAAAAGCAAAAGGAACGCAAGACGCATTTATTTATGCTACAATTGGATACACCACACGTCTAATGTAATTCCTGAGGTTAGGTTTGAGAAGCTCCTCATACTCAGCAAGCTTCTCCTGCTGTTGTTCACGAAGTTCTTGTTCCCCAATATTAGTAGTACTAACATTCACTGGCTCTTGTTGTTGATTATCTTGAGCCGAATGGCCGTCTTCATTATCACCAAAATCTTTCTTCTTTTCCGTTGAGATTTGATATTCCAAGTTAGCCTCATCTGACTGCTCTATCAGCATTTCTTCAAGTAAAGTGTTATGCCAATCTTTAATAATATTTTTCACTTTGATTTCTCTCAATGGGAACAAAAATAATGCACTAACAAAGAAAATTACACCCGTGAAAATTTGTGCCGGCAAGTATGGCTTACTACCATGATCTTTCTTTAAAGATAATGCAATCAATTCAGCAACAAGACCGAGTATGGAGTTGACAGTAGAGATCATTGTCCAAGCAGCAGCAAAATTCTTGTTACCATTGAAATCTGCAACGATTGGGGTAATGGTAACGAATTGATAACCCATAATTAACCCCATAATCACGGAAAATGCCATAATTGCTCCAAAACTGGAAATTGGGATCCAAAACACAAATGTGAGAATCATAACCGTGTATGAAATAAGCATAGAAATGTTAAAACGACCAACTTTATCAGAAGCAAGTCCAATAAGTACTCTACCAACAAATTGGCAAGCATTTAATACCGCAAGACAATGAGAAGCTTGGCGAGAACTAACTCCGACACTGACGGCAAAATTAGAAAGAGAATATAAAATGATAACGTAGCCAAGAGAACTAATACAGAAATAGCCAATCAAAAGGAGAGTAGTCTTTTGGAACCAAATGTGTGGCTTAATTGGCACCAAAAGCGCATTTTTAAAAGTTTGAAGTTTACTAGCACCATCGACGGCTTTCTTGGCATTTTGAGGTTTTCTAATTTCCACAAAAGTAGTTGCGACGCCATTCATGGCAATACAAACAATAGCAATTGTTCTGAGAGCCCATCTTTGATCCCCGGTTCTATCAATCATTGACTCGGCACAAAGGGCAAACACACAACCACCAATACCAGTACCGGCAAAAGTTAACCCACTAGCCAAAGTTCTTCTTTTTAAAAACCACGAAGGAACCAACGCAACTGAACCAAAAAAGAGAAAGCCACAACCAAAACCAGATATCAAACCTTCAGTTAAGATTAACTGCCAATAATTAACGGCAAAACTTGCCATTATCATTCCTGCAAATTGAAAAAGTGAGCCAACAACCATAATGACTTTGACATGATAAATACTAAGCAAAGCACTGACAAACCAGCCCCAAAACAACAAGAAACACATGGTAATGCCGGCCACCATGGCATATTGGTTTTTAGACACGCCAGGAAATTCGTTGTTGGTTAAGTAAAAATTAAGGAAAACAGAATAAGATGAGACAGAACCCCAAGAAGTGAAACAGTAAACCATGGAGCACACCGCAGCAGTCCAAGCTTTGACACCGCCATCTGGAGGCATGTCTGCTAAATCATCTGGATGATAAGCACCTTTATTCTTAATGTTGGCAGCAGCGACGTCCGGTGTTGGAGGAGTTTCGGTAGTAGTTCCCACTGGTTCTTCCTTTTTTAACTGCTCAGACATATTGTACACTTGACAAGGGAATAGATATGATGACGAGAATGAGAATGAGAATGAGAATGTGTCAGCTTGATACAAAAGAAAAGAAAGACAGTGTAATGCAAATTATTTAAATAACCACTTTGATGAATTGGATTGTCTTTTATAATGTTTGCCGGTGGCAGCTCAGAGCGTTGTCAAAGTTAAATTAATAATGACCACAGATTACTAATGACCCATATAATGCTGAGATCTAATCAATGGATAATTTACCAAACGTTGCAGTTCACTCAAAGGATGTGTCAAAAACAAAGAAATACAGCAACAGTAAACAACAGTAAGAATCCTGATTAGCCAAGAACTCTGGATGCTACAGCAAGTATAATTAAGAAACGAGAGTTGGTATTTTCTTGGCCTGTTGATGTTGTGCTCAAGGCTGAGATGAAAACAGATTTTTCCTCCTAGTACTGCCAAAATGGGTTTTTTTAAAGTTTTTTTTTTTTTTTTTAAAGTTTTTTTTTTGCTGCGTTTTTCCTGAGTCGGGGAAGCGATTCCTCGGGCCCTTGGCGCGGCTTTGCGGAAAGCTGTTGTCGTGATCACACACTACAAGTCCAATGATTCAGTGAGATCTACACAAAAAAGCAAAGAAAAGAAACAACTAACAAACATGCTATTAAACCTTGTCTCACATCACCTAAACGGACAAGGGTATTTTTGAGTCATTCTTTCGTTTCAATCTAGGGCACTTACAAATTTGCGAAATTGAGGACGCTTAAGCCAACCGTAGATGTTCCCGCCAAGCACGCACCACCGGCGGAGGCAGGAATCATAATTGTTCTTGACAATCACAATAAAGTAGTCTATGCTCTTCTATTCTGGTTCCGACAATAGTAGTTTATGAACAACTTTTATGTACGCTGCACTACACAGTGACTGCACAGTGCTCCAGCGCGTAAACTTTGTGCTTCCGGCCTTGCATATGCAGATAGCGACATGTTCTCAATTTCTTTCATTTTTAACAGCAGCAACTAGCTTAAGCTCTGGTAGGGCTCTATTAGACACACGGTCGCCCCGATACCACGACTTTCCTTTTAAATGTTCTCATGGCCCATCTTGGGGACAACAAAGATACCCGCTATCATAGTACCAAAAAAAAAAAAAACAGCGAACTAGTATAGCTATCGCCCATTGGCTCTGGGGGGCAGCCAGTCTATATATCCGGATAAACACTGCGTCAAATGAGAGTTTTAGTGCTGCAGCTACAACTGCACTGTAACAATTTCCATTGATAGACCAAAACTTCAAAACACAATATATTGTAATCCTTATGATTAACCCAACTCTTCAATTATCACAAAGTGTTTGACCAAGAATCAGTAATTAGGGGCCCACAACACGATAACAGTAACAATTAAGTGTCATCCTTATTGTTTGCATAATAAAGATCAGCACGTCGGGTTTAAGTAAAAATTATTACCGATTGTGAGAGTCTATTCATTTTTGGTAATGGTAAAATATAGTGTACAAAGTCGAAATCTGATATAATGGCAAGCTTATAAAGCAGCATTTACCTCTTTACAAGTGGGGGTTCCAGACAAGAGATATGTCTCTTGCTGTTTGGAGCAACAGTGCTCTCCATGATGCTGTTTTGTGTCGTGTACATATTGGAAAACGACTACCAGTAAGACTATTCGATGAGAAAAAGCGAGAACTTTTGGTGATAACAGTTGTAAACTCCAATTCCACTCATCCCAATTCTAAGAAAAGGCAAAAATATATATCAACACACAATTGGCAATTCACAATTGTCGCTGACTAGATCATACTAAAGCTATAGACGTACTCTTGCACTACAACTTTAAAACCCCGAATTGACACAATAAAAAAAGCATAAAAACTAGCTAAATCAAATATATAATACATTTTGTGACCATTTTTTAAATCCAATGGTACAATGCAATGAAGTCATAAACCACAAAAATAATAAGCGAGAAAGATGAAAAAAGAATGAAATAAAACAGTTGTTTATAGAGCAAAAAAGAATATTAAAACCAGAAGATGCAGATACCAAAGATCTGGACGAAGTGAAAGAAAAAGGAAAGAATTAAAGTGGTATAAGAATAATGCGAATAAAGAAATAATAATAAAAAAAAAATAATGATAATATGCAGAACTTTATAAAATGACAGCAGCTCTCGAAAATGCATTGATTTGGACTGAATTTTGATCTCTAGTTCTCTACCGTTTTTATGATGTTTTTGCAAAAAAAACCCAAGTGACGCTTAATATCACGCCTATTTACACCCTCTCACGCTCTCTTTACGGCTTCATCATCATCGATTGCTATTGGCTGATCTGATGTGCCGTCGTCGTGAGTTTTTCCATAATAACTGTTCCCATAATAGTCAAAACTGAAATCATCATAACCTGTATCACGACCACCGTAGCCAGCGGCAGCCGCAGTACTGCTACCAGCAGCAGCATATGAATGATATCCGTTATTGGGTGGCGTTGGACCACGGTAATATCTTTGATCGCGATTACCGTATTTCATGTTATACATGTCGTATTTGAGTTTAGAGATTTCAGATTTCAATTTTTCCACTTCAAGCTTCTTTTTACTTAATAGTTCATTATATTGTTTTTCACGATTTTGGGTACCACTTGATCCAGCAGTTTTACCATCATTGTATCCTTGTCTATACTTGTCTTCAAGCATCACTTTAAAATCTTTTTCACGGTTCGTGAGCTCACGCTTTTGATCCTCCTTTAAACTTTTGATATCACGAAGATATTTAGTTCTAATGTTTCTCAATTGGTTTTCTAACGAGAAGCTGTTATCTTTGATATCCTCAATAATCATATTCAATTTGCTAATCGATTCATCCTTCAATTTTAGTTGGTGATTGTATTCACCAATCATAAATTCGTTGCGCTGGGCTAACAGATTGAGTCGTTTTCTCAATTCATTAATTCGTTGCAGCTTTTGAACAGCAGTAAGATCTTCAAATTCCTCAATATGAACTGGCAAAAAAGAAATTTTTTCTCTAAACTCTTTCAAATGCTTGATGGCAAAACTGACCAAATTTCTGCGCAATTCTTCAGCTGAAAATAGACCAGTTAGTAAATCAGTTGGTGTGCTAGCTTCCAATGATAGCTCAACTGCTTTCCTCAAATAATCAACATAATCTGAATCAACATCCTCAAACGTTAGCAACGAGCTAATAGTATCTAAAAGCAAAAGTTTAAATTTTTCTTGGTGAGCTTCAGCAGTAACATCTTCATTTGATTTTTGTAAAAGTGCCTTTTTACTATGGATAAGAGTGAAAATTAAAAAATATACCGATTCGTTTTTGCTGAATATCTTTCTGGTGGTTTCAGCATACTCTTTCTCTGTTAAGGAAAGCAGGAAAAACTCATTCTGAAACGTCACCAAAACAATCAAGATGTCCAAAAGATCTTTATCTGATTCATCAAAGCTTCTAGCAAAAATGAGCAAAAGACATAAATTGATCTCAATAATTTTAATCTTGCTTATAAGATGCTTAGCTCTCAACAGCTCTTCAGCATTATCTTTTGACATGCAAATCTTACCGCCTTCAGATATGTCTACATCAATCAGTGGTTGCTGTTCATTTACCATATTTGTCTCGGTTTCATCAAAATATTCTGTTTCCCCTTGTGAGATGAAAAATTTAGATGGACGCACTAATGCCACGAAAGCAAAAAGCTTAAGTAAGCGCTTTCCCAATAAATATTCATCTTCAACTGAGAGGTTCAAATCAGATAACAGAAAGTAAAAATTCTGATTACTTTTCTCACCCGGGGTACTGGAATCACTGTCCGTTGAATCAGTTGCCTCATTTGCTACTAGTTCGTCGTAATCCCCTAAATTATCAGAATTGCTACTTTCTGGTACCGGACATGAGCTAGGAATGTTTGACAAAAAGGCATTGAGCCATAGTGCTACTTGGTACGCCTCACTGCTTTCTTCATTGATATCGTCGAAATATTTTCGCTGCTTAATAAAAGCGTGGTATCTGGGATCCTTGTTTTGAATAAAATTAGCTTTCTTAAATATTGATATTATAAGTCTTGTGTTGCAATTCATTGTTCGTGTCTATGGCACATATTTTAATGTATCTTGATTAGTATCCCAGCTTGAAATTATGTTAATCAACTTTTTCTTTGGTTCGTTATTGATATTTCTTTAGCTTTCTTTATCTTTCTTCTGTATACTCCCTTGATATTCACTGTGTTGACAACCTACCTAGATTAGTTAGACTTGAGTTACTAGCAGCATGACCTTGCCTGAATAGAAAGGTTGTTATCTCAAATTGTTGTATAAAGATGAAATTCAAATGTTTGCTAAAACTACCTTTTGGATATTGATACGCTAACCAGGCATAAAAACCAGTGGATCTGGAAAACTGGAAAACTGGAAAAGAGAGCTCAACAGTGGTGACCTTCGCTTGTTTAAATAGTTTTTTTTTCTGCCCCCCTTATTTTCTTCGGCACTAGATTCTCATACTACGGCAGGCACCCCGGTTATACAGCAACGGGTAATGAGGGGGTGTATAGATGAACGTATCGAGACAAGCGTTAATCTAGATAAACTGATTTAACATGTAACATTGTAAAGAACCATGACAAACATCTAGAAAGAACAACCTATATATATAATATAGATGTTTGTCATGAGGATAAGAATACTTGTAGTAATTGAATTGCATATCATAGTATAAATTGTCCCATGTGAAAATTTTAATTTACGGTAGACGAGATAATTCACATGAACAACTCATAGAATGCTATGTTTAAGACCGCTAATAACTATTAAGGTTCATTGACATGAGACTGTTCCCGAGAAGCCGACTGCGGTAGAAAAAGCCTTCCACGACTTAAAAAGATTTCCAAGAGAGACAGACAAAAGGGGTTTTTGAGAAGAGGCGCTGCTTCTCAATCTCCAAGTTTTCTAGCACTTCATGCCAATGGAGCTAAAGACATCATTCACAATTTGTCTGAAGAAAAATCATAAGCCACAGAAACGCCGTCGCTATTACCAGCGCCACGGGCGGCAAATTAAACGGCCCGTTGGGAGCCCCTGCACAATGACCTCCAACAGGTTGAAAACAAACGGAAGAAAGAGAGAAAGAAAGAAAGGAAAAAAAAAGGAAAAAGAAATAAGAACAAACGGAAGGAACATCTTCACTTTATCTTGGCCTAGAACAGCAGACGACTCTGTATCTAATTTCCTTAGTATCTTGTATATTTGATCATCCTTACAAAGGCAGAAATAAAATAAAGAAAAAAATCAGTCCTGTCCATAGCCTTATATTTTCTTTATTTCCGTCTTTTCTTCTTTTCTTTTCAGGTTTCTTTTTCTTTTTTACTTTTGAAGGTCTCACAGTCAAATTAAAATCGAAATCACAAAAACAAAAGACTTAACTGTACATACAATACCAATCAAAACTCACTCATAAGTAGTATCGAATCATGTCTTCTATCGGTACGTATTTCTCAGACAACGTTTCTATGTTCTTTTTTTTATTTTTTTATTTTTGACATGCGTGAACATCGGTGTAACTAACATTGGTTAGAGGAAACAAGTGCCCCTATCGACTCTTTGTCCCCATGGGATAATAAATCAAAGTCTGCCAACAGATCCTCGGCTTTTGCTGGCTTCACTAGCAACTCAAACCAATATCGCTCTGTTTTTGACAAAACCGATAATGAAGTGGCCAGTATTGTCTCCAGTCTTAGCGGTGTTAGTAATCACACTTTTGGTGCCGCTAATTCCACAAACTTGTTCAATGGTAATAAGGGCTTGAACGACAATGCCAGTGATGCGGACAATGATATCTTTGGGAACTACAAAAGAGGCGCATTATCTGCCATTTCGACTCCTATGGCTTTAGGAAAGAATAACTCTAGATTACAATCTAATGTTTTTGGCGCTGCTTCCATTAGTGGCGGTATTCCAACTACTGTCGGGTCATCAAACTCTGGTAACTTTTTGGACAAGTTCTCTTCCGTTGCCGAAGCCACAAAGGAAGTCGAGCACTTGGCTACTTTTGGAAGATTATCGTTGAATGGCAAAAGAAACAGTTTCTCTTCAAGAAGAGCTAGTTTTTTGAATGAAGAAACCAGAACTTCTCCTTTGTTGGATAAGATCAGCTCTCCAAATTCTATTCACGAAAGTTTAAATGGCGGTGGCGCTTATCGCTCAACATTATCTGAGAGAATTGACAGCATGTACAAGAGCCCAAACCAGTCCAATACCAAACTTGGTACCAGCGAGTACAGCAACTCCGAGCAAAGCTCAGTGAGTCTTCAACTCAACTCGAATAACAGCAACAGCAGCAATAACGTTAACATCAACAATAGTAATGCTGCCAATATCAATGCTCCTAGTAATCTTAACTCTGGTACTGATGCCCAAAATGCTCAAAATTTTCACACTTCTTGGAATCCTGCTTCAGCTGCTTCTTTCACTCCAATGTTTAATTCCCAAGTGAATCAACAACCACCAATGTTTCCACCTCAAGGACCTTATGGGCCATTTGGATTCCCAATCAACCAATATCCAATGTCCATGATGCCTCCTCCGCCTCCAGGTTCTGCTCCGAACCTTGAGCAACATCAACAGCCACCATTTATACCTCAACACCAGCAACCTTCCGGGATCATGAGCAGCAACGCTCCACAAAGTGATGTCAATGGTGAAATTACACCTACTAGTGCTGATGATCCAAACAAAACGTTTCAACCACCTAATGGGATGCTTAATAATGGGGTTCCAATGGGGTTCCCTGGTTTTGGTCCATACCCAATGTTTTCTCAAGGCCCATATAGTCCACAACCACCACAAGGTCAACAGATTCCACTTTCAGGTAATGTTCCACCATCGCAACCGGGTCCAGGTCCTGCACCTATTGGGGTTCCTCCAAATGGCAGTTTGTCACCAAAGGATGCTGTATCTTTTAAAGGAGTAGGGTCTCCTTTAAGTGGAAGTCGTAATGCAAGCACTTCTCCGGTCCCTGGTAATGGTCATTTTAACAACCACAAAAAGAATCATCGTAAAATTTCTCACTCTCCTCCTGCTTCTAACCCTCGCCGCAAGCCACATATCTATAGAAGTCCACTTTTGGAACAATTTAGAAATAACAAAACCAACAAAAAGTACACTTTGACTGATATTTTTGAACATGCGGTGGAATTTTCTAAAGACCAGCATGGATCTAGATTTATTCAGCAAGAGATTGAGCATGCCACAACCGAAGAAAAAGAAGTATTTTTTAATCAAATCAGAGAAGTTTCTTTTGAGTTGATGACTGATGTGTTTGGTAACTATGTGATTCAAAAATTTTTTGAACATGGTACTGATATTCAAATAGGGGTTTTGTTTGAAAACATGAAGGGTAAGATTTACGAGCTTTCATTACAAATGTATGGCTGTAGAGTTGTTCAAAGAGCTTTGGAAAAAATTTCATTAGAGCAAAGATTGTCAGTTGTTGAAGAATTGAAGGATCATATTTTGATTTGTGTTAAAGACCAAAATGCTAATCATGTTATTCAAAAGGCTATTGAGAAGATCCCATTTGAGAAGATCTCATTTATCTTGGTTAGCTTGAAGGATCACATTTACCATCTTTCCACCAACCCATACGGCTGCAGAGTTATTCAACGTCTTTTGGAAAATGGTAGCAAAGCTGATCAGAAGGTCATTCTTGGTGAACTTTCCAGATACATTTTTTACTTGATTCAAGACCAATATGGCAATTACGTTATTCAGCATATACTCGAAAATGGTAGCGATGAAGAACGCCAGAAAATCTCCAAGATTGTCAAGGAAAATGTGGTAAATTTTTCCAAGCACAAGTTTGCTTCCAATGTGGTGGAAAAAGCAGTTTATTTTGGCAGTGAACAAGAACGCAAGGATATTTTATCGGCTGTGCTCAAGGATAATGACAAGGATGATGGATCACTTGTTGGTGATAGTACACCTTTGGCTTTGATGATGAAAGATCAATTTGCTAATTATGTTGCTTGCCCAACTTGAGTTTAACCATGGTGAAACAAATTGTCAATAAGTCAATGTTTGGCACCATTA
>JXWR01001493.1_pt1 | contig 10899 bp, 5 predicted proteins | sample 315541 | NCBI WGS metagenome assembly JXWR01 (sample SAMN03273951, study PRJNA271842) | soil metagenome | isolation source: rice field ambient CO2 | place: India: CRRI Experimental farm Cuttack,Odisha-753006 | collected 2013-12-17
AGAAAGGTGCAGAAAGCAAATGGGTTCATGGAATAGTCAGCGTTACTCTTATTATTGCTGTCTTCTTTATATAGTTGTAAGCTATGAATTTTTGGATCAAAAGTCAGTCAGAAAAACAAAACAAAAAAGAAAAAAGAAGCAGAAAATAAGGACAAGAGATAAACACTAAAAAAAGGAAAGACTAAACAAAAATAACAAGAATGAAATTTATTAATCAATATAATCAATTATCGTCAGCTTTATGGCCATCCCTTGATTGTTTCAATAATCTCAATCGTTCTTGCAATTCGCTCAACTCCAATTTTTCGGAATCGGTTCTCGCATGAGATCTTTTATCGTCAAGCTTCCCAATCTTATAAGCTAAACTGCCGTCTTTATTATTTTGGCCTTTTTTTTCGCTATCATCAACTATGTAATTCTTTCCTTTTTCTTCGTCCTTCAAATGGCCCAGCTCATTTGGACCACCACTCAATTCGCTCAACTCATGTTGTGCGTTAATTGAGCCAATGGCGGCATGTGTGGCTATGTCATCTTGTTGTTTGGATTCTTGTGTGTTCTCATTATCGTAATCTGCACTGTTTGCCATTGCTTCTAATTTTGCCGCTGCTTTGGCGGTTGTTGCTGGGTTGATGTTGGAATTGGACTTCAATTTTGAATCAGCTCCGCCATTTGTTTTGTTGCTGGCCTCACTTCCGTTTCCTGTAGCATTTCCATCATGTGGGTTATCATGGCCGTGGCCTGGTTTGGTGTCATTGTATATTGTTGGATCCGCAGTATGGCTTGCTCCATGATTCATGCCATGTTGGTTGCCTTTGTTAGTGCCATTATCAGTTTCTTCAGCAGCAGGGTTAGTTGAATTTGTATTTGAGGGGTCTGAGTCACGACCAATGGCTCCACCACGGGCTCTGTTGGCTGCATTACTTGCAGCATGAGCAGCATGAGCAGCAGCACTGGCATTGCTAACCAACCTTGGTGGAATGTTTCTCAATCTACTTAAATCACCAGCTAAACTTCTAGTGTTCACTCTTGGCGATTTCTGCTCATTACTGTCCTCGCTTTTATCATCGCTGATGTGTTTCTCATCGCTATTGTTGGTAGCACCAGCTGCCGCATTCGCATCCTCATTACCGCCAAATAAACTCTTGCGAATATTTTCCTTATGATTAGGCAACGAGGGAACAACACTATACTTCCGTTTCCCAACGTTGCTTAAATTGATCTCTTTTAATCTTTTAGTATACTTGAATTTATCCATCTTGAAGAACCAGTCCTCATCTTCATTGTATTCCCAAAGCGACCAGTCCACACCATATGTTTTTGGCTCCAAAATATACATTGAATGTAATGGGATATCCAAGTCGCCAATATGTTTTTTATCAATGTTGAGGAAATACCCAAGCAAAATACGGGCCACTACCCGATGTGTTATTGCTAGTAAATGATCTTCAGAACGCTCAATTTCAGTAATGATGGGTTTCAAGCGGTTGATTACGTCCAAGTACAGCTCGCCTCCCAAGCCTGGATATCTGTACTTGAGCTTGTCATTGAGTCTTGCTTCGTATTCTTGTGGGAATTGTTGTTGGATTTCATGATACGTCATTCCTTCCATCATCCCGGCACCAAGCTCATCGAGCATACGCATCTCTTTGACAAAGAAATCATGATCGTTGAAGTACTCGGCAGTTTGAATGGCACGTTGGAGCATGCTGGTCCATACGCAAAAGCTTGGTTCAGCTGGAGGTGAGCTAAGGTTAGCAGAAGCAGTAATGGAGGAAGCGGCACTTGTGCTATTGCTGTGGTTGCTATTATTGTTATTATCGTTATCATCATCATCATTACTATCATATGTGGTTTTATTATCGTTATATTTTTTCGTATAATTAAGCTTCAATTGATGGTTAAAATTATCCAATTGCCTTTTTCTAAACTCTTCTTTTTGGAAACTGATAAATCTCGCCAAAGTTTTGGCGAATTTTTTACCTCTTGCTGTCAATGGTGAATCACCCCCAATACGTCCTGTTATATTATCTTCACTTTCACCGTGTCTAGTGATACAAATCAACCTTGCGCTCAAATTGAAATTCAACAAAAAGTAAATGGTTTGACTTGCCAAGAATCCCTGGATGTTATAGGTAATGATTTTCTTGCCGACATTAATCATCTTGACGTATTGAATACTACCTTGACCGTTAGTGTTTGCATTTTGTTCTTCATACTCACCAATAGGTTCATACACTTTTTCATAATTTCTTAACCGTTCAGTAAAGTCCTTCACGGCAACTTCAGGGTCAATTTGGCGATAATCAGGACCGCTCAACTTGAGTCTGACGTTTTGCTCAATGAGCTTAGGGTCATCGCAGGTGCTCTCCAAAAATAGGATTTTGAGCTGGTTATTGGAACGTTGGTTGATGCGTTGAACAATGCGCTGACGGCGTAATCTTGTTGTGTTGGTGGCGTCGAAAATGCCAACTGCACCTGGACCTTCAAGAATATAGTCAAGAAGTTGGTCCAAAGTGTCAATGGCCCATTGCTCACGCATTTTGAGTGATTCCTTATTATCCGGAGCGAAAAAACTGGCACTGTGCTGGCGAGCCTTCTCACTGTTTTGGCTCTTGTCATGAGGGGCTAATTTTGATTTTTCATCTTCATCACCGTTGCTAGCTGCTCCCTCGGCAATGTTGAGGGTGCTGTTGTTTTTACTATTGCTACCACTGCCACTTCTACTATCGTGCTCGCTATTGGCACCACTGGTGTTTCTACTGCCATTCTTGCTAGGCAAATCAGGCAACGGTACCAGCGCTGGACCAATATTTTTCTTGTCGGTTTTTCTTCGTGTATTTCCCACATTGAACACCTTACACTCATGCTGCGACCAATTCAAGTATCTGGCGAGTTTATTGGTGATGTAGGATTTGCCACGGGCAGGCAACCCGACCATGACAATCACTAGCTTAGAGGCAATGTCGAGCTGAGCAATGGTTCCGTCGGGAGAAATCCGGGATTTTGTGAGCCCAGGGACATCGAGAGTAGTGGCACGTCTTTTAGGAAGAGACTTCAAAGTAGGCGGTTGCTCCTGGGTGTTAACCCCATTGTTGTTGTTGTTGTTGTTATCATTAGCGGTGTTTTGGTCATTCTTCAGGTTCTCCAACGAAGGAAACGGGGTAGTTTGAGCAGTATCTGTTTGGACTTCCTGGTTATCGCTGTGCGATGATGGCTGATTTTGTTGTTTATTGTTCTGGCTTTCGCCACCTGGACCTTGCTTTGGAGGCAATTGCCCTTCTGAAGGCTCGGTCAGGGAGCGAGACAGCTCATCTTCCTCGGAAAGCAAGGTCAAGGGCACGGTGTTTGGCAGCGCGTCTTGGGCCTGGAGCACGGGCAGGGAGTGGTTCAGAACAAAGGGAGTGTCGCTTAGAGGTCTTTTGTTGAACTTGGGAAGAGAGGGCTGGCTGTAGTCTGGGAAGTGGAAAGTAGGCTGGTTGCTGCTGTTGCCTGATTCGTTGATGCTATTGCGATGATCAGGGGAAAGTGATGGGGAAGCCAGGTTGTCGGAAACAACGGCGCTGTCGATGGCAGAGTCGTTGAGAGCCAACCGGGGGATATTTTCAGGCATTGCGGTGGTCCAGAGTGAGGTGCTGGCGCTTGAGTGAGTGGGTGAAGAATAAGTGTCTGATGATGATGATGATGATGATGTCGATGTTGTTGTTGTTGTTGATATTGATCAAGATAGTTGCTGGAGCAAGTGCTCTGCGCTCTTTATGGCGATGCGCTGCACGTGACGTGTCAAACACGTCAGTTGCTGCGCACAAATAATTAGCTCATTAGTACCAGAGGACATCAACATCAACATCAATATCAACTCCTCCTTCTCCTTCAGCAATCCTCCTTCAGTCGTTGCCACCATAACCACAAGATGCCCCTCACTATCGTTAACCATCCACCCGACAGCACACTCTTTATTCCCGATACTCTCGTCCATGGCTACTCCTCTCAGCCACAGGGCATCATCCATGTAGTTCACCACAACAACTGTTTCCCGCCCCAGAGTTTTGAGGTAAACGGCGGTGTTTTCAAGCTCTTGGTCCATTTGCAACAGGGAAAGAACAACCTCACTTTCACGCAACACGCCGGCACTTTTCGCAATGGCCAGCCGCTATATGACCGCAACCCTGCTTACCCACCGATCCAGCTCAACTACTCCCTCAACTATGCTCCGCAGCTCCAAAACCCACCGGTGCACTTGTGCTTATTAGTGGCCAAAGACTCGCCGGGGAACTTTGACAGCCCCCAGTACAAGCGCAACTTTGAAGGAAACAACATCCAAACCGCCATCCGGAAGCTCAGGTTTGCTGCTAGACTCATGCAAGCATTCACTGCCGAGCAAATGGCCCGTAACGGTATGGGCAACCGCTGCTTTAGATTCGAAGAAGAAGTCGCTAATGACACCATATCCAGACAGGAAAACGGCCAAGTGCAACGCAGCACCGTTAAAGTCCATGTCATTACTGTTGACAAGACAGTGGCTGAAATCAGAGATCCCAACGTGGCTCAGCAGAATTCCAAGGGAAACAACACTGGCGCGCTTTTCGGATGGGCCGGCGATGCGGTAAAGAAATACGGCATAACGACCAAGAACAGTACTGCTGCTTGTATCTACCTCGATGCTCACTGGGACAAGCAGCAGAATTTGCTCACTGGCCATGCGGCTCTTGGTGGCTCTATCAATGACTTACGTCTTGCCATCTTTGGCTCTCACGGCCTTTGGTCGTGGCCTAACTGCTACGAGGAACTCTATCCAGCCTTTAGCGATTGTACCGCTACAGACACCAACGCGGTAGTCAACGACTGCAACGAGTGCGGTTCAGCGTGGGAAGCTTGCAATGTTTCTCTTGGTGCGTTTTTGCACGAATGCGGTCATGCTCTTGGTTGTCCCCATCAACCTAATGGTATCATGTTGAGAGACTATGTCACTTGGAACCGCAGCTTTATGTCCAGAGAATTCCCCGCCACCAGAACTGGTAAACAAGGCTATGCTCCTGTTTTGCCAAAAGATGAATGCGGATGGCACCGGTTGGACATTATGAGGTTCTTGTACCATCCAGCATTCAGAATGCCTATTGATTACCAGGATGATACTATTCCAAAAGACGCCTGGGAAAACGGCAGTGATCCAAGTTACGTAGCATTGTCCGATAAACAAGTGCTAATTACCTCAGATACCGGAGTTTACCTAGTGGAAGTGCATGTTGATGGCCAATGCAGAGCTCATTTGGAATACTTGTCTAGACTCAGCAGTCGCGGTCCAGGCCCCAAGAGAAAGCTAGTATTGGGGTACAATGACATTCAAGCAATTCTTGCTCCCGAGTATCGTAACAAGAAAGTCAAGTTGGATATCCTTGCCGTTGGCTTGAAACAATGCAGTATTGATGATTTTGCGGGGCTATTTGAAACGGTTCAAGTCAATGTACCAGGAATTGGTGAGTTGCAAGGTTTCAAGACCAGATTATTAGGGCAAAGAAACGGTAACGATACCGGTGTCGTGAGCTTTGATCCACGAAGCATAACTAAAATAAGAATTTACCACGGCTTAGCTCTAGACGGGCTTACTGTATACTATAAAGAATATGTTCCACAAGCTACTACTACTGCTGCTGCTCAACCAACCCCAGCTCCACAGAAATCTCGCAGCAGTGATGGTTTCTTCAGAAAACTCAAAAAGGACATTTTCTCGCAAATTCCGCAATCTCCACAATCGTCAATTCAATCATTCTTGAACTCCAATGACAACAACGCCAACAGCAACGGCCCAACCAGAGAAGCCACCTTTGGTAACATCAAACCACACTATACTGATTTCTCATTCAACACCGGTGCCAATGAGAAACTTGTCAAATTTAACGTCAAGTGTGGCGCATGGATTGATGCGGTGCAAATAGTTACTAATTTGAGACAAAGCCAATGGTTTGGCAATGCTGACGGTGGTGGACAGGCTGAGCTAGGCCCACCAGAAACTGATCAAAATCAAGAGCATGGAAAACAGTATGCTTTAGTAGCAGTGCTGGGCAACATAGGAAGTTGGGCCAATTCGATCCAGGGCATTTATGCAAGAGTTTGATTTAGACTGTGTGATTTGTGCTTAATTTTATGTTGTGTCTGCTTAATTTTATGCGGAATGATAAGAGATTGATTGATTATTTGTTTTCCAAAATTGTATTGCTGCTACTCCAATGGGCGTGCTTTGTAAATCGAGTAGGTGCTGTGTAGTTCATCCCCATTTTGGTGTTCTTTTACTTACGCATGTTGTGGTTCAACATTGGCCAACAATAAAGGGGGTGTATGTCTATTTTCTGGGGGTGTGACACTCTGGCGGATACGGTTTACCGCGTTTTAGATCATCACAAAATATAATAATCTGTCTAGATGCTACAGCTACCAGATCTGGTTGACGTTTCATCTCCTTCTTTTTTCTTCATCCTTCCTTTCCCAATTGTAATCATAACCACCACCTGTGCTAATTTCAGCAGCTCAGTGACACCAACTACACCATGTCCATCAGAATATTCAACAGACAAAACAACGCTACCGTTCACGCAGCAGAAATCATCGTCCACGGCTCCTCATCTCACAGTAGTGGCATCATCCAGGTATCAGCTACCAACACCGACAACGGCGCCACTTTTCCGTCGCAATTTTTTGAAGTTAACGGCAGTTTCTTCAAAGCCCTTGTTCACTTGGAACCAGGTAGCAATGAAATCGTGTTTAAGCACCGTTCTGGGATTTTCCAGCACGGTAGGCCAGTAATTGACCAAGTCCCGCAATTCGAAGAACTTGAAACCACATTGAACTTGAACTACGAGCCTCTTACTTTGAATCCACCAGTGCATTTGTGTTTGCTTGTTGGTAGGAATTCCCAATACTCTTTTGACTCCCCAAATTATCGCATTAGAGCAGAGTCAAATGACGTTCATACCGCAGTGAAAAAAGTTAGATTCGCTGCTAAATTGATCAGTGCATACTTGGAAGAGCAATTCGCTAGGGCCGGTTTGGGTAACAGAACTTTACGGTTTGCCGAGCAAGAACAAAATGATACAATATCGGCTAAACAAGCTCCTCAAGAAGCTTACAGACGTACCGTTAAAGTCCATATTGTATCGTTGGAACAGTCCGTGGAAGAGATTAGAGAAACTGGTGACACTGACACCTTAACTGAATGGGCCACCGAAGGTTTGAAAAATTATGGTAATCCATTCTTCCCAGGCACTTTCACCAAGGCTGTTTGCTTTTACTTGGATGCTCACTGGAGCGTCTATGAACAGCGGATCTTGGCTCATGCCCCAGGGTATCGTATTGCGGATGACGGATCGTCAGAAATTTACGTAACTGGAGCTCATGCTATCTGGACATACCCTCAAAATTATGAAGACTTGTATGCTGCCTTTAGTGAGATTTTCCCCGTGGATACTAACCAAGTAGCTAACGAGTTTGGATTGTCTTCCACTCCTTGGGAGGCAGCGAATGTTGCCTTTGGCTCATTGATTGTGTCATTATTTGGCCTATTTGAGCCAGCATTGAGAGACTTGTCTAGCGAAGAAAAAGAAAAGTATTACTACTATTTTTCCAGATCATTCATGACTAAAGAATACTATTGCGCTAGAACATCGGAGCCTGGTTTTGCTCCAGTATTAGCTAGAGACGAGTTTGATATCTCTAGAGAAGTACTAGTGCAATCGCTTTTTGAGAAAGAGTTTAGGCTGCAATTAGACTACCAAGATGAGTCGTTGCCCCAAGATGAGTTGCCAAAATATGTGGCTGCTGCAAAATACTACGCCATTAGAGGCGATAGAATCCTCTTTACTTCAGATTATGGCATTAAACTTGTTGAAATTGTCATCAACAATGACAATGACGACGACAATGATGATGAAGGTGTCAATACCACCACCATCGGTTCTATTGAATTTTTACCAGCAAGTGCATCCCGCAACGGCAAAAGCACCATAGTCAAGGAAGTAGCCTTTACTTATCCGCAACTCCAGCAGTACATTCACAATTCCCAGTATGCCGACCTGTCCATCTCTTTGAAAGTGCATGCTATAGGGGCCCAGAAGGCGACATACATCCGCAACCCAGAACAACTTATCCAAGATCATCACCCCGGCAATGCCGACCTAGTGGGGCTCTACGGCCATCCGGATGGACAAACCCCATTCTATCATACCCCAGTACACGGCGGCGACGGGGGCCATGAGACCCCAACGGTCTATTTTAACTACAGACAAGTTTACTCCGCGCGAGTATATCATGATGCAGACACTGTCCAGGGGTTCAAGCTATTCATGGCGGATACGAGCACCGGCACGTCGATCTCAATGTTGTTTGCTGAAGAAGGGGACGCATACAGCGACTTCCGATTCAATGAAGGTGAGTATTTACAGAAAATGAATTTGAGATGCGGACTTTGGCTTGACGCTATTCAGTTTGTTACCAGTGAGGGCCGCAAGAGTAAGTATTTTGGTAACGCATATGGCGGGAGATATGAAGAGATTGCCGCACCTCCTGGGTATCAAATAATTGGGTTCAGAGGAAGAAATGGGGCTTGGATTGATGCGTTGGGCGGCATCTACGGGAGATTGAGTTAGAGTGACTGTTACAGTTACTGCTCAGAGTATCTTTTAGAGTCACACCTATGCCAGATTACTGTTTATTTTTCTTTTTCTTTTTTACTATTTTGGAAAAGAGAAGAAAAACAGCTATAGAACATTATATTGCAAACGAATGTGCCTATGGGGGCTATTAGATTCTTGAATAACCATGTCTACAATTACAAGAATGGGTTAATGAGTTAGTGAAGCGAAGTTGGGGTGGAGCGCGATTTCTCTATTCTTTTTCTTTTCTTACATACTTCCAGTAACAGACATTATATTGAAAAAAAAATGCATAGATTGTTATTAATATGATTTAATTCGAATGTTCTAGTTAGTACTTAAATCGATGTTAGAAAATATGATATAGTATAGCGTAAGAACCTTACCTTAGATATTTCAGGTGCTATCTTGGTTTTTAAAATATAGTTTACGGTAGGCTTATTCCAATGGCAATTGGGATCAAGTTGGAAGTATGTGAGCAGTGTCCCAAGCAGCAGCTTTCCAGTTGAAGCCAAATAAAAACTTCAGCTTTAACCTTAACCTTAACCTTAAGATAGCTATGGCCAAATCTTGAGCTTATACCAGGAGGAGATGGGACACTTGCACCAAACCCATGAGAAGTTTTAATCACTGGCATTGCGGCATGCAATGCTGGCGAACGTGGTTGATTAAAAAAATGTGGAAATAAGTATCGCGAGTTTAATGCCAGCCCGTTGACGATTCCGAAACTGCGAGGTTTTTAAATCTGAAGCAAAAGGCTAAATCCGATCAATGCACAGCAAATAGGAAAAAATGGCTTGAACGCTCCGCCCTCAGAATCAAGCACTCTCAAAGATATTGCTCCTTTTGTGTATAATTCGTAAGTTTGGCCATTGAAGTTTGCAATTTTTTGCTTTACTTTGGCATGGCAGTAGCTGGTATGGAAGTAGGGCTTACCACTAGACGCGCCGGTATAATGTAGTACAGTGATGCCCCGCAAAATCAAGCTGAGTCTGCTAGTTCTGTCACTTTGGTTTGTGTTTGGCATGCGTGTTGGCAGCATGGGCAGCAGCAGTGGTACATTTGGTACAGCTACTTCTTCCTCGCTTTTTTTTGTGTGGCTATTTTGGTGACTGGTGTGAGGTTGATGTTGGTGGCTAAAGTATCGGCTAAGATGTGGGAGACTGTCCTTAATGCACTGCACACAAAACTTTTCAAGGATGCTGGGGGTGCATTGAGAAGTCCAATAGATGCCTAGAAGCTTACTTTTTAATCGCGATAAAACCTGTGTTTGATTCTTGTTTTGTGCATGCCTTTTGCAGCCAGAAGCTTTCCTTTTTGTTCTTCTGGGGGTATTCTTCGTTCTTGCTGCTGTTTTCTGCTCGTATATGGCAGTTATTGGCTCGATAATTGATTTTTCCGGCTGTTTTTTGAAGTAAATTGTGGCTGCAGTCTCAAAACAGATACATGAAAGCAACACTAATAGCCCAACTTGAAAACTTTTGATCATTGCGAGTTGTGTTTTACACGGCCGCTTACTTTTTTGGTTCACAATAGCTTGATACTGATAGCTGATGCAGTGTACAGTGCTCGGTTGCAAAAAGCATCAACATCTGTCTTTGAAAAGTGTCCCCGGTAGAAGATACTAAAAAAAAAAAAAACTAATTATTACTTTGGTAAAGATGCATAAGCTCAATTTTGAGTCGAAAGTAAAAGCAAAAGGAAGGACAAAAAAGTACAAGTAAAATAAGCACCAACTCTGGGAGGGCCCTTGCTTTTATACACCTCTAGCTACAGTTCGCCATATCTCTAGTTGTTTGTTCGTTGTTTCTTCTATTTTTATCTTTTTTTTCTTTTTTATTTCTTTCCTCCTTTTAATTAACTGAAATCATATTTTATTTATAGCAAAGCTTTCTTACTTGCTCATCTTTTCATTCAATGTTACGCATGCCAAGTGGTTTGCTTGGAAAATGATGATGACATGTTCAAACACGTGGTTCAACATTTATCTGATAGAACCTGGTACCTGAGGCTGTGTGTATGTGTTTTATAAAAAAAACGTGTTGCAAACCCTGGGTTTTATTCTATTTTTTTTTTTAAAAAAAACCAAATCCATTATAAATTACCACGGTTTTCCAGTTACTGAAAAACCGTGGTAATTTATAATGGATTTGGAAGGCGAAAGTAAGACTTTTTTTTTTTAAAAAAAATAGAAGGCTTAACAAGTTATTGTTTTAGGCTACTTATGCTAAAAATTATCTCATTTACAGAAAAAGAA
>JXWR01000249.1_pt1 | contig 10897 bp, 5 predicted proteins | sample 315541 | NCBI WGS metagenome assembly JXWR01 (sample SAMN03273951, study PRJNA271842) | soil metagenome | isolation source: rice field ambient CO2 | place: India: CRRI Experimental farm Cuttack,Odisha-753006 | collected 2013-12-17
TGATCAGTAAATAGTTAAAAAGCTACTTTTTATGTCAAAGACCACCACCAACGCCTACAGGAAGTTGGAGAGCAGAAAATAAAGTTAAAAAATAACGTTTTTAAACACTGACCTCCAATTCTTTTGATTTAAAGGTAAGGCTTTCTAATTTCACATAAGGGACATTAACACATTCCTTTAATGGCTTCTACAAGTCTATTAAAAAACTATTTACATGTACATTTTAACAATGCTATTCTAATCACACAAAAGTATTGAAACACAAGTCACTATAAGTAAAAATAGAGTATAAGAGCGTGTTTCAATTTCAAAAGATGGCTAATCATAAAACTTTCCCAAGTTTAACCGTAAAATTCGTAGTATTTCTTACCGTAGTAAGCACTAGAAGCAAGACCAAGAACCGTTAACACAACAGGAACTGGTTTTGTGAATTTGGATGGGATACCTCTAGAAATACCACCGGCCAACATAAGAGCAGAACCACCGAGAGCTAATTCGAGACCCCAGTCAGCGTTTTTGTGAAGCAAGTAACCAGCAGTACCGTAAATAGCAGAAATAGTCAAACCGGCAACAAGGGAAGGCACAGAACCTTTGCGGCTGTTAAAATATATTCGTTAATAAAGTTGTACAACGAAATGAGAATGAAAAAAAAGCTTGGGAGACAAAATCATTGAGGTTTTAATTTCGTGCTTAAGGTTACGCTGCCAGGCCTTAGAAAGAGAAGTTGGTACAAAGCTTGTAGTTTATCCAGAGCCCTCTGGCCCGCTAAAAAAAATAAGAAGATTGGACATAACAGCAATATTGGATAATTAAAAGATCTGTTTTCTGCATTCCACCAGTACCTTAAAATATGCGCTTCATTGTGTTCAGTTGTTGTTGACCATGATAATAAGCAATCTCAGCAACATACGCCAGGAAAATTCAAGCAGAATAGGAAACAAGCGCAATTATAACAGAAGCCAATATTAAAAGGGCGTGAATAGTCTCTTAATAATACCCAACCAATCTAACCAATAAGCCTTAGAAGCAATAGCAAAAAGCAAGTCAAAGCAGTCACAATGTTGTTAGTGACATAAATACATACACAAATCCCATGGTTCCGCCAACCAAAGAAAGAGCGCTTAAAGTGTATGATGGGTGTTCCATTTCGAATATAAGTAAATCTAGTGAATTGATAGACTAAAATGAAGTTAATGCGTTAGACTTTCCAGTGAAGTTTGGCAATCTGTTGTACCTTTGACGACATCGCAAAGGAATTTTGAATTTTATTTCATTCTCATCTTCTAAATCTGACAAATCATACCATCAGATGCAGCATTTACACCCAGACATCCAACTACATCCATACACCACACCTATATATGCATATAGAGAAGCTGTAGTTATAAATATTAACTTAAACAGTCTGTAATATATAGTGCTTTTATATTGGCAAAAACTAGTATTTCTGAGCAGCAAAACCTTTTAAAGTACAGAAGTTAATTTTCAAAATATTTCGAAGATTTCAACGACGACCAACTTAAATAATCTACAAGTTGAAAAGTGGTATGCAAACACTTTATTTGGAATAACTACTTCTATATATGCTGGCGTAACAATATGACAAAACACTGCTAATTATTAGGGTATGGAATTATATGCCTGATCTGAAAATTATCACATTTTTTTTATATCAGATCACAATTTCCTATTGAGTGCTTGATGCTCAATCCAGTTATTTGACTATTTCAAAACAAAACCTGAAATTCATGCTAGTTTCTTATATCTTTTACTCTAATCTTTGTTTTTCCAACACCTACTTGACTAATGTTTGGATATAAATTCCCAATGCGCTGTCCCCGCGATCTTCGAATGAATAACTACTATGCCGATCTAAACTGTCTTGACCATTCACACAGGAATGTTCCATAACACAAATTCTCAAACCTTTCAAAACCACTGTCTGCTTATTTGCTTTTTTTTTTTTTTACCTTCAAGCAGGCTCACTTTGCTAGTTGTACTCTTTTTCTCTTATTTCATTTCAACTCATTGGCTACCACACTAGCAAGTTCTTTCCAATTTTCCAAAAATGTCCAAATATAATTATTTAAATTCAACATTGAGAGCTGGTAATCATTCAAGAATTGCCAGTCAAACCCCCAATGATAAGCGAGCACTAAATTAAGGAGATTATTCTTGTTATCAAAACCAAATTTCACTATTGGATTGTTTTTCAATACTTCCGCTAAACTAATGGCTGACCTTATATGCGATGTTGATTGTGCGGAATTAGAAGAGGCTATTGGATCGTACTGCTCAACAGCATACTTTGCAATATCTAGCACCACGTACAAAAACCAAAATTTGGAGGAAACGTACCAATTTGTCAATGAATGCTTGGTAAGATATTTGCTAAACTTGTGATCTCCCACAAAAGCCAAATCCTCAAACAACTGCAACCCAAAACAGTTGACTACTTGCAATTTATCGATGACTTGCAAAAGCGCACCTTGCACAAGCTTTGATTTCTCCGCCCCATTAGACTGGCCTTGTTTGTTGATGCTATTGAGTTTGTTATGGAAAGCAGCAATGTTTTGAGGCAATGCAGCAATTATGTCAATGAGTTGCGGCATATATGAGATGCTAGACAAAATGTGATTGAAGATTCGCACATCAGTAATGTACGAATACTCTGACCTGAAGATTTTAGCGTAGTGGTAGAGTCCATCGGCAAGTTTCTTGTTGTCTTCGTACTGTCTGCTGGACTCTACCTGTTGAGCTGTGTTGACAATATACTTGTTTTTATAATTAGTAGCAATTGTGGTAGTAATATTCAGTCCTGGCCTGTCTGCTGAGGATAGTGATGATAATGATGATGATGACAGTTTGGTAAAGCCTAATACAAGGGAAAGGTTGTAGCGGATAATATTCAAAAGTCTTTGCCATTTGGCGAGTTTATTAGACTCAATAAGCAGTCCAAAAGACTTTAGGATTGCAGAAATAAGCAAGCACACATTGCTAAACACCGCAATGGTATTATCCCTTTTGGATCCAGAGATATTGGCATAAAGAGCATTGTAGAAATCTTTGGAAGCTAGAAGCCGGGGAAATTTGAGCAAAAGGAGACGGTTTTTAGACATGATGCCATAGAAATTTGTTTAGTTTATTGAGCAGGCTTTACAAATAAAGAACTGACATCTGAACTTGGTAAAAGAGTGACTTATAAATGATGTTTGGTGATAGACACGAATTGAGCCATATTATCTTTTTTTTTTTTTTTTTGAGATGCTTTATGAGTCGCGCTATCACACTCACTTCTGTCCTACGCTGCACCACAGTTCACGCTATCGGCTCAAAGGGCCCCAAACTCTATCAAACAGTTTTATCGCTTTAGGGCTGCATCCTTTTCGAGAAATATGACTCAGCATGTGACTTTTAAGGGTGTATGTCGTGCAATTAGTAATTTTGCGGTTTTATGAGGGTGAGAACACATCTCTGCATATAAATGCGTGATGACGTTTAGTGCAGCTGAGCATACAGATGCTGTCATGACTTATGCCTGGATACACCTCATTGTGCATCGGAACACTATATACCAATGCAGAGAGCGGCTGATTTACGATCTTTGCTGCTTCCACTCTTGAAATTTCTGCAGTTTTTACTCTTCAGTTTTTCGCTTATATATGCGCAGACAGCATCAACCGATGGTGGGCAACTTGTCAGTTGCGAATTTCACCGCCATTGGGCTATGATTGCTTGGAAAGCCTTGGTTGCTGGTGGCTTTAGCAGGTTATATATACATTTTGTATGCCATTGACCTGGGGTAATGTAATTCTACTGAAAACCTTCTTCCACTTTTTAGATCTCTCAAGTGCACCATATATAGCCGTGTCTATTCGTTCTGTTCACACATTAGCGCCGCGTTTTTGTATTAATTTACCAAAGAGAGAAAAAATAAAAAACAGAAAATAAAAAATAAACAATAAAAAAAAAATTAAAAATAAAGTCGCCAGAAAAGAAATTGAGGTCAGATCAGGAAGTTATTTAGGTCAATTGATTAAGCCACTGTCAATTTTTGTCAATAATCTTGTTTTTTAGTGTACTGCCAACTCAATAAACAGAAGAAGAATAACAAAAATGTTCAGGATACCTTACTGGTTGCTTCCGGTGCTTGGCTGTGTAGTGTGGACCGGGATGCTCATCGCCATGCTCGTGTGCTGGGGTGTCCAAGGCCATCCAATCTACTACTTTATGGACCCCACTGATACAATTGTTTACATTTCCGATATGGGCGCTACCAATCTTAAACCATTATTCATTACTTGCGGGGCCGTCCAAGGTGTTATCATGGTACTTACTTTAATTCTTGAATACTGGCTAAGGCGCACTGGAAGACTCATTCACCACATGACAATATTGCAAAAAATATCAGGAATTCTTGCGATAGTGTTTCTTATAGTTGGGGAAATCTCGGTAATTTGTTGCGCAAGTTTGGATCTTGCTCATCATAGACATGCTCATCACGTCACTACTTTCTTATTTGTTGCCGGGGTATTTGTGTGCTGTTTGTTTCTTCTTGCTGAATATTTCTCTCTCGCTAGAGTTTACGGAAAACGTATTTTATTTCGCTTGGACGAATCAGTGCCTCCAAAACGCAAAAATTATTTGTACTGGTCTTCTTGGATCAGATGCATATGGACCATCACAGCTACAATTTGTGCTATCTTATATGGTGCATTACTGCATTATGATTACACTAATGCCAGTGCAGTATTTGAATGGGTAGTGGGGTTCTTATACAGCATTTTGTTTTTGATCATTGCTTATGACTTCGTTCCAGCTAGTCATCGTCATGGTGGATTTTATGGTCGCTGTCACAAAAACGACCACTTTGACTCATACGCTATCCGTCACCAGCGAGACTTGGACGCTGTTAGTGAAAGTAAGTCACTACCATCATAGACCTAATATTTTGACTAGAATGTTGAGTTACGTCTTTTGATTATACATCTATTTTTATAAATTGTTTTTATGATGCTTTTTTGGTTAAGTTGTTCTTGGTATTTAATTGCTTCTACCACTCTGTATAATAGTCTAATATAATTCCGTCTTTTTACTATATCAAATAGTAGATTATTACAGTTACTTTCATTGCTATCATGTTGTAAAATGTTTTACGTACCGCCAAAATGGATCCTTTGGTAACTTCTGCACTGAGATCTGACCAGCCCAATTGGTAACATAACGACCTTTACTGTTATTTATCCACCCTTTACTACCCCCTATTGTTTCCGTGAAAAGACAGATAAATTAGCCATCCTCAAAGGCAACAGAAACTGTTTTGGCGTGGTTTCAGATATAATGGCCGTGTTCTCTGCGGTGCCGTGCTTGGTTACGCGGCCCTGGTGAGGCTGTTAGCAGCGGCAGTTTCACTGCACTTTCGTCAGATTCGTGGAATACGGGAGATGCTAAGGTGGATAACAGAATGCAATATATTCATTCGTCCTGATACCCATTTTGGTCAACAACTAACTGCTAGTTTAGTGGAATATTACTGGTGCTATAACTTGTGGATATTGGGGGGTACTATCAGTAATATTGGAAAGCTAATTTTTGCTACAAAAATTTTAAAAAAGAACCACACCACTTAGATAAACTAACTCATACATAAATACAATATTCAACATGTCGCCTTACAGCAGCGACGAGGATAATGACAACTATTCCAACAGAACCAGCATCTTTAGTGCCAAACCTTCAACCGTTTCTACTCGTCCATCTACTGTTCCTTCCAGAAACTCTTCAAGTTACGCTTCTTCATCCAACCCTGCTTCCAAAATAGGTAGATCATTACGTACAACTCACACCGAAAATCTTCAACAAGATACATACAATCTTAAGATCTTATCAGAATCCTTAACGCAGCACCTCGACCAATTCGATTCCAAAACACCAATATTGATAACCGAAGCTCTCAATAAATTTGAAACGCCTTTACAACCATCAAATTTCAATTCTAGTGAAAATAAAACATACATTAACAACATTGTACGAGTAATTTTGACCTTAGCTGATAACATTTTAGCCAATAATGAGACATATCGCACTTCTCGATTCATGGTGCTCAAAAGTTTCCACTTATTTGCTTTAAGGTGTAATTTCCTAGGTCCGGATGATATTAGCACCAGAAGTGGTATGGGAAGTCATAATATTGTTTCTGATAACAATATGATTGTTCCCGAGCCACTGAATTTTTGCTTAGTGGATGAAGGCGATACCAAGATCTCACAAATTTTGGATACCATAGCTTGCTCTGATTCGTCAGTAATTACTGATCAAGAAGGATCTTTTTTAGCTCCAGTGGCTAGAGGTATTTCTGAATCGTTATCCATTCCTACTATTGTTTGTGGGTTCCCTAAACCTAAACCAGAGCATTATGAGCAGGTAAAACAGCTTTGTTCAATGTTTAATGATATACATTTTGTGGTGCAGAAAAACTATATCAAGACGTGTGCTTCTGCTGCTGGTCCGGCTGCTGCTACCCCTCCAGCTGGCCCAACTCCTGCTAAAAGCACCGGTAGTAAAGCAACTTCGCCATTTATAGCACCTAATACTCAATTCAACAACTTTGGCGGTATAATTCCACCATTTCGTATTCCACAGGATTCTAACAATATCCCGATTTCCTTGTCAATTGCTGCAAATTCTGACAGCAAACTTTCCGGCACTTTAGGAGGTTATCTTTACCCTAAAATTGATGTTAAGAAAAATAATTTTCTTGCTGAAGATGCAAAAGCCACTTATGCAATGACCTGTGCCCATGTTTGTATTGATGACTCTACATCACACCCATATGTTTCTGTACCTTCACCAGTACTTATTAAACTTTATAAAGAAGCTTTGAGCAAGGAGAGAAACAAATATCCCGATTATTCACAAGAATATAAAGGGTACCATTCAGCATTGCGATACTTGGAGCAAAAATTTCCACCTACAGATGGCACAAAAAATATTGTTGGTAATGGAAGTAGCAGTGCTTTTGGTAGGGTGATTTTTGGTGAAAGAAGTATAGTTAATGGTAGATTATCAGATATTGCCATTATCAAATGTAACCCAAACATCACCTGCATGAATCATTTAGGTACAGATTTTCCCTTTTCACAATATGACCCAGCTCTCATGTTTGGCAACTTACAGATCAAGAAAGTGATTTCCAAAATTAAACCAGGCAGTCAGGTTTTCAAATTTGGTAGCACTACGAAATTTACTAGTGGGAAACTAAACAAGCCAAAGTTGGTGTATTGGGCAGATAATCGAATTCAAAGTAGTGAATTTGTAATAGCTAGTGATAAGCCTGGTTTTGCTGCTGGCGGGGATTCGGGAGCTTGGATTTTGCAAAAATTGGAAGATTTTGAAATGACTGGAAATAGTGCACCACCGGATCCTAACGCTACGTCGTCGACTTCAGATAGTAACAATAACAACTCCACTGGTACCTCTGCTAACAGCAACAGCAAGAACAGTTTAGGAACTATTTACGAATCCAATCAATCAACCAAGAACAATTCTCAGGGCACCGCTAGCTCGACTGCTAATATCAGCGCCAGTGACAATAATAGTAAAGTGCAGTCTGGTTTAGGAGTCGTTGGTATGCTTCATGCCTACGATGGTGAATTCAAACAATTCGGACTATATTCTCCAATTGTGCTAATTTTGAATCGTTTACACGAGTTGACTAAAGTTCCGTGGGGTATTGTGGGGGTGCTTGATGAAGACAATGTAAAATATAACTCTACTCCAGGTGAAAATGCAGACGATGACGATGAGGCAAGCGAGAGCAGCGAGGAATATAATACTGGTGAGTATGATGAGGATGAGTATGAAGATGATTATGAGGAGGATGAAGAGGAGGAGGCGGTGGCAGTTACGAAGGGCGATGGGAAGAATGAGGCAGAAAAGGAAGGAAAGCGAAAAATTAGTGGGGATGAAGGGAGACCTTATTCTAGTCGAGCAGCTATTGCAGCAACGTTTTAGGAGATATACACTGGTTAAATTTTAAAATATTTTTGTTATTCGCTTCTTTGGTTGGTTTAGTATGAACTTTTTAGCATCTAGCTATATTTTTGGACAATTATTGATTCTTAGAGCTTTTTTTACACGCAATCATTCCTTATTTTTTTTTTTTTTTACGCTTGGTTGTTTTTGTCTTCAGTTTTCGTTTGTTTTTCTGTTCTTTTTTCTTGTTCTGAGGATCATTGAGCGAGACCTTTTGTGCATAGTACAGCTTTATTCTTTCCTCCTAGACTGCATGTATTTTTATGTTGTTGTTTCTTTTTTTTTGTTTTTTTGTTTTTTTTGTTTTTTTTCCGCTATATCATTCTTAAACTCGGTTATCTTATAGTGGCCACTTTTACAAATTTAGCTTTCTTTTTTTTGTTTGTTTGTTGTTGTATTTTTCTGACCTATTTTTTATTCTTTTGGTGTTTGGTATTTATGTTGTTTCGCAATCTGTATATTTTTATTTTTAATTTTTTTTTTTTATGATTTATACATTAATGAAAAATCAAACAAATGAATATGTAAATCACTTTTAACTGTATTCTAATTAAAAAAAAAAAATTGTGCTTTTTTACCTATTTTCAGAGTGTATCATTTTTACAAATCTATGAAAAATATTTCGGCAAGACACTCACTCGACTCGCGGTTTACACACAAACTTGTTCTCTGCAGCTGACACAAAGGTGATTTGAGTCCGAGCGCTGAAAATTTTCCGTATTGGGCCATGTTTATTATTTTCGGGGTACTGCACCCCATATATCGACATAATGGCATATTAGTAAGATTACACAAAATGAACATTAAACTACAAGAGTTAGTGAATAAAACAAAAGTGTTTTCAATGGTATCTGGCTTTTATAATTAATACCGAGATAAAATAAGTAAATTTCCGATTCATTCTTCGTCACTGCAGGTTCCCATCCAGAGATCTATTCCAATATCACCGCCGTTACCGTTATTATACTCTCTGTTAAACTTTTCGATCTTCATCCGCATATCCTTGTCTAACAAACTATTATAAAGCTGAACGTAGTCACTCACATGGTAGATCGGATCTTTTTCCAACAATTGCTTTTCTTCGTTGTCATCATCATATCTCAAATTGAGATCCCAGTCGAAACTGTTGTTATCATTAATGTCAGATTCAATGCTTGAATCGTCTATGTCTTCATAATTTTCAGTATCATCTTCGATACTGTCTCTATGATAATTATCAGTTCTGTTTTGAATTTTATCTACTAGCCTCAAGAAACTCTCCTCTAGCTTTTCTTCTTCAAGCTTAATTGCGTCCAGTTCCACTGACTCGCTGCTTTCCAAATTATGAGTAGCAGAGGTATTAATACCAGCAGAAGTAGGCATAACAGCAGTACTAGTAGGCTGTTCAGCTCCTAATTTTTTCTCTGGAAACTTTGAGACAGAAAAAAACGAAGCACCAACTTGTTTTAATGTAAACCCTTCTTTACTTTCACCTTTATTTGTGCCATTATCTTGATCCTCACCGTAGCTTTTTTTGTGATTTAGCTTTCCTGTATTAAGCTTGTCCAAATTATTGGTTTCTGTAAGCACAGATGTGTCAGTGCGTAGAGCAATTTTTTCATGAACTATGTTAGTTGTTAAAACCGCTTGTTCTTTTGACGGTAGTATTTCGGGTGTATTGGCAGGTACTTTTACATGATAGGCAGGAGCAGACGCTGCATTTTCCAAATCTTCATCCTGCGAACTTAAAGCTGGGCTCCTGATGTTTGGGCCTTGAGCAGAAAGTAACTTAGCAGTTTTTTTATCATTCATAATACTTTTCAAAGTTTATGTTTTTTCTCTTCTTCATATGTGCCCCTTCGAAAGCAAACCTTTTTTTTTCTTGTGTATCGTCTTCCTGACTTCAACCCTATTTTTTTATTAGTTTAACAAAAGTACGAAAAAGTGTTATGTATTATGTAAACTACTGACAAGTTTTTAATATATTCTAACGAAATTCTGTCTTTAACTTAAAGAACTCCTTTTTGTGCAATGTATCCACAATTTTTTACAGAACCACATTAACCAACTCTACTTAGCATGTAGCTGTGCTTGTCAATGAGATATTTAGCAGCCGATTACTATCATGCGTTTATGGAAAATTGGGCTAAGTGTTTGTGTCACTTTTGGTTGATATTCGTTTGAGGAATGTATTGTGCACAAACGAGGCAGATCAAAGGAAGACAGATACCATGCATAATTGTTGGCTGCATGGTCTTTGCAAGTTGTGAGTATTGAGCTTCAGATTATAAACACGATGGGCACACCCCAGCTTTACATAATGTTAACCAAAATAAGGTTCAAAATATTAATATTTGCTGTATGAATAAAAATCCCACAAAAAAACTCATGTAAGGGAGCCATAGGTGCTTTAAATCTTCGTAAAAGTACTCAGTTCACTTGCGTAGTAATATAATAATAGATACTAAGCGCAACCATCCCCGCAGGAGAAAAAGATATGAAAAAAAAAAGAGTGAGACAAGTAAAGCCTCCAAACTTTCTACCTCAACAAAGAGGGGTACCTAATAAATGGTAGGTAGCTGTTTAAGGAATAATGTGAACTGAAACTTAAATCAACTGAATCAATACTTAAAGAAATCTGTCCTATATGGCATATATTAAATACAAATTAAAACGATAAAAAGGTTTAAGACGAAAGACATGTCATCCAAGGTACTAATATAGATTTTTTTTCACACACAATATCGATTTATTATTTCTATATAAACGGTAGAAAATATAATCTTATAAACTTATCTATATAGTATATACAGTATAGTTCAGTTGTTATTATATAGGGGAAACTTGTACAAGTGAAAACCCCTAGAAACTACAACTTATCAGA
>JXWR01005428.1_pt1 | contig 10892 bp, 5 predicted proteins | sample 315541 | NCBI WGS metagenome assembly JXWR01 (sample SAMN03273951, study PRJNA271842) | soil metagenome | isolation source: rice field ambient CO2 | place: India: CRRI Experimental farm Cuttack,Odisha-753006 | collected 2013-12-17
TTTCATGATGCCCAAGAAAGCTTATGCCTAGAGAGTACAAGTCTCTCCAGAGATACTTGTCAGTGGTGAAGTCTCACATGCCTGGATTATGGACTCTGGTGCATCTCTTCACATTACGCCACATAGAGAATGATTCTCGCTATGAAGAGACAGTTGGCACAGTCACTTTGGGAAATTCATTTGCATGTGACATTGTTGGCATTGGTGACATACCCATGGTTCTTTCCAATGGCATGCATTTTGTCATTGAGAATGTTCGTCACGTGCCATGCCTGACAAGGAATTTGATCTCTATTCCGCAGTTGGATGACCTTGGCTATAAGGTCACATTCTCTCAGTCATCTTGGAAGATCAGCAAGGGCAACATTTTGGTTGCGCATGGAATCAAGGTTGGCTCATTATATCCTCTTTATGTGTCAAGCAAAGATACTGTCTTATCAGTCACTGAGCAGCCATCAGTTTCTTTATGGCATAGCCGGCTAGGACACATGTCTAGAAAAGCGATGGAGACTCTTTCTCGCTCAGGATGCTTACCAGAGTTATGCTTTTCAGATTTCAGCTTTTGTGAGCACTGCATGTATGGCAAACAAACTCGTCAATCGAGGAATGTTTCTTTTGAGAAAGAAAGGCAGCCGTTAGAGCTGGTACACAGTGACGTTTGTGGCCCCATGCCGACGAGGTCTCTTGGTGGTTCACAGTACTTTGTCACTTTTATAGATGATGCTACACGCAAGGTTTGGGTTTACACGATCAAATCTAAGGATGAGACATTTGCTTGCTTTCAGCGATTCTTGTCGAGTGTGGAAAACCAGTCTGGCAAGAAAGTTAAGGCTTTAAGGTCAGACAATGGTGGTGAGTACATCTCAAAGCAGTTTGCAAACTTTTTTGCAGAGAAAGGTATAAAAAGGGAGTTTACTGCTCCATATACTCCTGCCCAAAATGGTGTTGCAGAGCGTATGAATCGCACCATTCAAGAAAGGCTCATGTCTATGCTGTCACAGTCACATTTGCCACAGTCGTTTTGGGCTGAAGCTTTGATGACAACCGTTTATTTGATCAACAGAACGCCAAATGCATCTCTACAGTTTAAAGTGCCTGAGGAGTTATGGTCGGGACATCCTGTCTCTTATCAAAGGCTCAGGACTTTTGGTTGTGAAGCTTATGCACATGTGCCAAAGGAGCTTCGTGCAAAGCTCATCCAGACTGGTACGTTTTTGGGGAGGCTCTGGTCTAATATAAAAAATGGTTCAGTTCAGTTCCCCTTTCCTTGATCTAATTAGAAAACAAAAAAAATACTAAAACTGAATTGTGCATAGGACTGAAGATTCAAAGCATATTACCGCTAAGTAAAAAAGTGCAAGAGTTGAGAATGATTAAAAGTCCAAGTGAAATAGAGTAGGTTTTTCAAAAAAAAAAATATTTTTGCACCACGTAGAACTCAGAAGTATTGGGCAAGCTAGGTTTTGATTATGGCGCCAAGTACGTCTTCGGCGGCTAAAATCGGAAAGCGGGACCGGTCGCATTTGGCCATAAGTTAGGTGACCCGGCTTTGGTATCGTTTTATCAGGGGTTTACCCGGTCGACCATATTGAATCAAACAAAGAAAAGAGGCAGGAAAAACAGAAAAAAAAAATTTTTCTGTTTTTCTCTACCTCTTTTCTTTTCAGTAAACTTTGTTCCTCTCTACGTGAAAAATGCTTGAAAAATTAATAAAACGCATTGCTGTAATCTTGAACGTACGCAGTACTTGTGGTTAATGCACATGTAAAGTTGTGAATACATTTCCATATATATACATATATATATATATATCTTACGTATATATACATTAAAGGCACCCCCCTCCCTCTCTCACCCCCTAACGTAAAGATGTCTGACTTCCAATTAGAAATTCTAAAAAAACTAGATGAATTGGATGAGATCAAGTCCACACTGGCAACTTTCCCTCAGCACGGCTCTCAAGATGTTCTTTCCGCTTTGAACTCTTTGAAAGCCCACAACAAGTTAGAGTTTTCCAAGGTCGACACGGTTACGTATGACTTGACCAAAGAAGGTGCTCAAATTTTGAATGAAGGTTCGTACGAAATTAAACTAGTCAAGCTCATCCAAGAGTTGGGTCAACTTCAAATCAAAGATGTGATGTCCAAACTGGGTCCTCAAGTTGGTAAGGTCGGTCAGGCTAGAGCTTTCAAGAACGGCTGGATCGCCAAAAACGCCTCAAACGAGCTTGAACTCTCCGCAAAATTGCAAAATACCGATTTAAATGAGCTTACTGATGAAACGCAATCTATTCTAGCGCAAATCAAGAACAACTCGCATCTGGATAGCATTGACGCCAAGATTTTGAACGACTTGAAGAAAAGAAAGTTAATTGCTCAAGGTAAAATCACAGATTTCAACGTTACCAAAGGGCCAGAGTTCTCGACCGACCTCACCAAATTGGAAACCGATCTTACCTCCGACATGGTCTCCACCAATGCATACAAGGACTTGAAGTTCAAGCCTTACAATTTCAATTCTCAAGGTGTGCAAATATCTTCAGGTGCTCTTCACCCCTTAAACAAAGTCAGAGAGGAATTTAGACAAATTTTCTTTTCCATGGGATTCACAGAGATGCCCTCGAACCAATACGTCGAGACAGGTTTCTGGAACTTCGATGCCCTTTACGTCCCACAACAGCATCCTGCTCGTGACCTGCAAGACACTTTCTACATCAAGGACCCACTAACCGCTGACTTGCCCGATGACAAGACATACATGGACAATATTAAAGCCGTTCACGAACAGGGGAGATTCGGGTCCATCGGTTATCGTTACAACTGGAAGCCAGAAGAATGTCAAAAATTGGTCTTGAGAACTCACTCCACAGCCATCTCTGCCAGAATGCTGCACGATTTGGCCAAAGATCCAAAGCCCACCAGATTGTTTTCTATCGACCGTGTTTTCCGTAACGAAGCAGTTGACGCCACCCATTTGGCCGAATTCCACCAGGTGGAAGGTGTTCTTGCCGACTACAACATTACTCTGGGTGACTTGATCAAGTTCATGGAAGAGTTTTTCGAAAGAATGGGTGTCACCGGTTTGAGATTCAAGCCTACCTACAATCCTTACACCGAGCCATCAATGGAAATCTTTTCTTGGCACGAAGGTTTGCAAAAATGGGTCGAAATCGGTAACTCTGGTATGTTCAGACCAGAAATGCTCGAGTCCATGGGTCTACCAAAGGATCTAAGAGTCCTTGGTTGGGGGTTATCCTTGGAAAGACCTACCATGATCAAATATAAGGTTCAAAACATCAGAGAACTGTTAGGTCATAAAGTCTCTTTGGACTTTATCGAAACCAATCCTGCTGCTAGATTGGACGAAGACTTGTACGAATAAGCTCAGCAGTTCCTCTAGTTTTATATCGTCTGTCCCCAATTTTGTAGTAGTTATTGTACACAAAACAAATATATACGTATATGTTAATATAGATTCTGATTTACTTTCTGTCTCCATATGGGTTATGGTTTACTGTCCATATGGAGCCGTTGAGAGCGGAAACGACTTGTCTTGACCGGGTTCCCGAACTTATCAATAGGCTCCAATTCGCCTTCAGTATGTGCGGCGGGTGATGATGATTGCCATTTCGACGCCGTAGCTTCCTTCAACCGTCTGTACTCTATAGCAACCTCTTCCTGTAGCCGGCCCGGATGGAGTGCTACTTCGTCCTCGTCATTTGTGTAACTTTCAGGAAATTCATGCTCAATGATATCATTCATAACATTGCCATCATTTTCCTCCTCCTCCATCGTCACTGGCTGGTTTTCTAGTTGAAAGTCTCGAATTTCGTCACGCAGCAACTCCACCTGCTTATTGTATTCTTTGAAATCCTCGAGCTTTTCCACTATGGTTCCTGGATCTTCCTCTAAATCGTCGTCATATAACCCCAATGAATATGCCTTGACCATATCATCCAAGTTTCCACCTAGGGCGTGATAATCGACATTTGTAATTCTAACCGGCTCACTCCCTACTGTGGCGCCCGTCTTAGCCATCGACCTAGACACCTCTTGGATTTTTGAAGGAAATTTATCTTGCTCGTCAGTGTTATTTTTACTTTTGTTGGATAAAAGTTTCTTATTACCATCGTCATCATCATTATCGTCATCACTTATATTTTCGAGAATTTTGGGATCAAATTTTTTTTTCATTGATTTCGATGATCTTGGTTTTTGCAGTGATTTTAGCTTTTTCTTTTTAAAAGGAGTCTCCAACTCGCTCTTGCTGTTGATTTCCGGTTCTTTTTCCACTATATCGTTGACAGCAGGTTCTTTTCCTATAATATCCCCCACAACAGGCTCCCTTTCCACTATATCGTTGACAGCAGGCTCTTTTTCCACTATATCGTTGATAACAGGTTCTTTTTCCACTATATCGGTGACAGCAGGCTCCTTTTCCACTATATCGGTGACAGCAGGTTCTTTTTCTATAATATCCCCCACAACAGGCTCTTTTTCCACTACCTCGTTCTCCACTGACCTTGTCGTTTCCTGTTTGAAAGTTGATAACGTATTTTCTTTTTTAGAAGCTCTATCCTTCCGGAATCTGGACACCCTAGTTCTTCTATTCGACCTGCTTGCTTCCCCTTCAAGTCTCTCCTGATTTATCAGTTCCTCTTTATATTTTTCATGCACTTCATCGGCCTCTTGGACACCCAACATCTTAGCAAATAAATCACCATCAAACTCATCCGATGTCATTTTATTAGCGATACCTGTGCTTTCCTGGGTTTCATACATGGGCACCGCAAAGGATTGCATCTGCCTCTTGTTCTCTTCTTTCAAGTTTTCGACTTCGTGAATTTCTAGAGAAGATGCAAACCCGACTTGTTTCTTTTTCTGCTTTTTGTCTGAATTCTCAGCAAAAGAAGACTTTTTCAAAATAGGTTTTAATGATTTATTAACGTCACCTTCTTCCCTCTCATGATCTTGGGATTGCTTTTGTGCGCGTAGGCGTTGAATTTGTTGTAAAAATGAGGACTGCGCTTCAAAGCCAGGTATAATAGAATGATTTAGATACTCTTCTTCATCTTCGTCCTCGTCATCCTCTTCATAGTTATCATTGACTTTGAAATTGGAGTTTTCGAACGCATCATAATCATAATTTATTTCATCAGTTTCAATATAGCCGTCCTCCAATTCATCTTGTTGGTCCATCTGTTGGACCAAGTCGGCAAATGTATACACGTTTTCTGTATCTACTTTAGATGGCTGCACTTTTTTCTTTACTTCATCGTTCCTTTTCAATAACTTTCCTTTCAAGTTTTCTTCGAATGACTTTGATTTCTTCTCCTTTGCTAATCCTTTCTCCTTTGGACCGACTGCAGGTGTCTGTTCTTTTTTGGAATTCGATTGTGATGGTTGCTTTGTTGTAGGGGTAACGGAACTACTTATGACATTTCCCTCGTCATCTAGTTCTTCTCTAATCTCCATAGAGGGCAGAAAATCTTCGTCGTTGTTCGCTTCGTCTTCTTCAATTCCATTTCCGTCCTCCATGTGATTCAAGTTGTCTAAGGTCTTTTTAGCCTCTTCGATCTTCAGGTTAAATTGCTCAATGGCGTCCTCCATTAGTTTTAATTTATCATCAACAAACGTGATGGCCTCCTCTTTGGTCTTTTCAACGTAATACTCATAGCCTAGACTTAGATATATCTTACTCGTAGAAATTATGATATCACCAAACACCATCCCTTGGCCTTCGCCTTCTTCTTCGCCATCATCATTGTCATTGATAAATCTAACCAGTCGGCTTCTGATATCTATATAGTGCTCTCTTTGTTCCGAAAGAAAGTTTCTCTTATCTTGCAGATTTTTCAACGTACTTTCTACGCTAGCCGCTAACAAATCCATGGCTATTACAGTCTGAGGATACCTGTTTACTATAAAATTCTACAGAATATTCATACAACACTCTCTGTTAAAACCTTTAAGAGCAGCTCATCGCCTATCCTCTAAGGATAAATTTCAAAACACCCAAACATTAGTGTTACCCGTATATCGCTACTTCTTCCCATACTCGCTCACCATAGTTAGCACCCCATACCGCAGGAGTAAGCGAGAAACCAAGGAATAGAGGAAAAAAATTTTCTCCGTCGGCCGCGGGTGGCAAAAGCACGATCCGACCACAAAATTGTACTATTACATATCACATGGTATAGCATACAAGCAATACCTGTAAGAGGTTACTACACAAAAGCAAAAAAGTTTGCAAAAATCAGCCAAAACTGTGCTCGTATTCTGGTGGTCATTAGACACTCGCAATATTATTACACCACATCGCGTTCCTCTGAGCTGCTATAATAAAATAAACGCTATCTATTTTTGACTCCTCTTTTTGCCACCCTCGCCTTCCTTTTGTCCATATTCTCACATTGTACGGCAACTGCGGACTTCAGGTCAACATAAATAAAAATTGCACACGATAGGGTAACATTATAGTCACGTGCTTATAAAAACATTGTAATAACATTAGCAAATAACGATAATAACGATGCCGACACCTTCAAACGCTATAGAGATCAATGACGGTTCGCATAAATCTGGTAGAAGCACTAGGCGGTCTGGATCTAGGAGTGCGCACGATGACGGTCTAGATTCATTCTCAAAAGGCGATTCAGGTGCTGGAGCCAGTGCTGGTAGCAGTAATAGTCGATTTAGACATCGAAAAATATCTGTGAAGCAACATCTTAAGATATATCTGCCTAACGATCTGAAACACCTGGATAAAGATGAATTGCAACAGAGAGAGGTGGTTGAGATCGAAACTGGTGTAGAAAAAAATGAAGAAAAGGAGGTCCATTTGCATCGAATATTACAAATGGGTTCTGGTCATACAAAGCACAAAGACTATATTCCGACCCCGGATGCTTCTATGACTTGGAATGAATATGATAAGTTTTATACGGGCAGTTTCCAGGAGACCACCAGCTACATCAAATTTTCTGCCACTGTGGAGGATTGCTGTGGTACCAACTACAATATGGATGAAAGAGATGAGACCTTTTTAAATGAACAAGTCAACAAAGGTTCATCAGACATTTTAACTGAAGACGAATTTGAAATACTTTGTTCCAGTTTTGAACATGCTATTCACGAGCGTCAACCATTCTTGAGTATGGATCCGGAAAGTATACTTTCTTTTGAAGAATTGAAGCCCACATTAATAAAATCAGATATGGCTGATTTCAATCTAAGAAACCAGCTGAATCATGAAATAAATTCTCATAAAACACATTTTATCACACAATTCGACCCCGTATCTCAAATGAATACGAGACCTTTAATTCAGCTGATAGAGAAGTTCGGCTCTAAAATTTATGATTATTGGAGAGAAAGAAAAATTGAAGTTAACGGGTACGAAATTTTTCCGCAGCTGAAATTTGAAAGGCCGGGTGAAAAAGAAGAGATTGATCCCTACGTCTGTTTCAGAAGAAGAGAAGTGAGACATCCGCGGAAAACAAGACGTATAGATATCTTAAACAGTCAGCGTTTAAGGGCGTTGCATCAAGAATTGAAAAACGCGAAGGACTTGGCCCTGCTTGTTGCTAAACGTGAGAACGTTTCCCTAAATTGGATTAATGATGAATTAAAAATATTCGATCAAAGGGTAAAAATTAAGAATTTGAAAAGATCTTTGAACATTAGTGGAGAAGACGATGACTTGATTAACCACAAGAGAAAACGCCCCACGATTGTTACGGTCGAACAAAGGGAAGCTGAACTAAGGAAAGCTGAACTTAAGAGAGCAGCTGCTGCAGCAGCGGCAGCGAAGGCAAAGAACAATAAAAGGAATAACCAACTTGAAGACAAATCTTCTAGGCTCACCAAGCAGCAACAGCAGCAACTGTTACAGCAACAACAACAACAACAACAGCAAAATGCCCTTAAGACTGAAAACGGAAAGCAACTCGCGAATGCATCCTCTTCTTCAACATCACAGCCAATTACGTCTCATGTTTATGTCAAACTACCATCTTCCAAAATTCCTGACATTGTATTGGAAGACGTGGATGCTCTATTGAACAGCAAAGAAAAAAATGCAAGAAAGTTCGTTCAGGAAAAGATGGAGAAACGGAAAATTGAAGACGCAGATGTCTTTTTCAACTTAACGGACGATCCCTTTAATCCTGTATTTGACATGTCGTTGCCTAAAAATTTTTCGACTAGTAATGTTCCCTTTGCATCTATCGCGTCATCCAAGTTTCAGATAGATAGATCTTTTTATTCTTCACATTTACCAGAATACTTGAAGGGGATATCTGATGACATCAGAATATATGATTCAAATGGCCGTTCGAGAAACAAAGATAATTACAACTTGGATACCAAAAGAATCAAAAAAACTGAACTGTACGACCCATTCCAAGAAAATTTGGAAATTCATTCGAGAGAGTATCCAATAAAATTCAGGAAGAGAGTTGGTAGATCTAATATTAAGTATGTTGATCGTATGCCAAATTTTACAACATCGTCGACCAAGTCTGCATGTTCTTTAATGGATTTTGTAGATTTCGATTCAATCGAAAAAGAACAATATTCAAGAGAAGGTAGTAACGATACTGACTCGATTAATGTTTACGATTCCAAATACGACGAATTTGTCAGACTTTACGACAAGTGGAAGTATGATTCTCCACAAAATGAATATGGGATCAAGTTTTCAGATGAACCGGCAAGACTTAACCAGATTTCAAATGATACTCAGGTGATTAGATTCGGAACAATGTTGGGTACGAAGTCCTACGAACAATTAAGGGAAGCCACCATAAAGTATCGTAGGGACTATATCACCAGACTGAAACAAAAGCATATACAACATTTACAACAGCAACAACAACAGCAGCAGCAGCAACAGCAGCAACAACAACAACAGCAGCAACAACAGCAGCAAGCACAACAACAAAAGCAGAAATCACAGAACAATAATTCAAATTCTTCGAACTCCCTAAAAAAATTAAATGATTCGTTAATCAATTCAGAAGCGAAACAGAACTCTTCTATAACCCAGAAAAATTCATCATGAGCAGCACAACTTTGTACCTCTCGAACATCTTTCTACGCATTGGCATTTAACAAACCTGACATTCAAAGTTTACTACGAAAGTCGAGGCAACATTACTGAAGATTCAAATCACCGAAATGAACACCGATAACGCAATAATAATGAAAAAAAAACAAAAAACAAAAAAAGATAACTACAATAAATTTCAAAAGAAAAATGGCAAGTATCATCCGGTTGTAATATTATCACCTTCACAAGACTACATATTTTTAACGTTTTTTTAATTTCCATTTCACACGGTTGTGACCTTTTGATTTTTCGCATGATTTCATCCCAAATGCTTGATGTATTTAAGTTAGATTCATACTCTTATATAGACAATTGCATAACTCACTAGGTACCCTCAAATAAATGCATTTCTTCTTATTACCCATTTTTTTTTCCTGTATGGCGCGAATTTTGAAAAAAGTCTAAATATACCAACCAAGTCATAACAAGAAAAAGTAAAAATGAGTCTCAACACATTCCTTGCAGTTCCATCTGATAGTAAATTCACACTCGAAATACTCCCTCTACTTTAAAGCATTGGCCTATATCTTAGGCTTACCATCATACAAAAATCTTCATTTCGTTATGGGTATCAGGAGATTAGTTAGTGTTATAACGCGGCCCATAATTAATAAAGTTAACTCATCTGGTCAATACTCGAGAGTACTCGCTACGCGTGAAGACCAGGATAAAGCTTCCCCCAAATATATGAACAATGATAAGATAGCAAAAAAACCTTACACATATCGCCTTTTCTCTATTCTTGGCATTTTAAGCATTTGCTCGCTTTTATTGATATCGCTACTGAAACCTTTTAATGGTGCAGATGCTCCTCAGTGTGAATCTATCTATATGTTTCCATCTTACGCAAGGATCGATGGATTTGACGAGAGGTATACACCACTGGCACACAAGTATCATCTTTACTTGTATCGAGAACAAAGCGTAGACCGAGAACCTTTAAATGGTGATGAGTTACAACTTGATGGTATCCCTGTACTTTTTATACCCGGAAATGCAGGTTCTTTTAGGCAATGCAGATCGATTGCTTCCGCTTGCTCCAATATATATTTTGATTCCAATACCAGGGCGACTCTGCGTAACGAAAATGTGCGAAATTTGGACTTCTTTACGGCAGATTTCAATGAAGATTTCACTGCGTTTCATGGTGAAACAATGCTTGATCAAGCTGAATACCTAAATGATGCCATTAAGTACATCTTGTCTCTTTACGAAAGGACCCCTGATTACCCACATCCAAAACCGCAGTCAGTTATTATCGTGGGACATTCCATGGGCGGTATTGTATCCAGGGTCATGCTAACTTTGAAGAACCACGTACCGGGAAGTATAAGCACCATATTGACCTTATCATCACCTCATGCTGCTTCACCAGTAACCTTTGATGGTGACATTTTAAAGCTTTACAAAAATACAAACGAATATTGGAGAAAGCAGTTATCCCAAAACGATTCTTTTTTCTCTAAGAACATTTCATTGGTTTCCATTACAGGCGGTATATTGGATACTACTTTACCTGCAGATTATGCATCTGTAGAAGATTTGGTTAGCTTAGAAAATGGGTTCACCAGCTTCACAACTACTATTCCAGATGTTTGGACTCCAATTGATCATTTAGCCATTGTTTGGTGCAAGCAATTAAGAGAGGTACTAGCGCGCCTTTTATTGGAAAGTATAGATGCCTCCAAACCTGAAAAAGTTAAGCCATTGAATCAGAGATTGCAAATCGCTAGAAAACTATTGCTTTCAGGGTTTGAAGACTACTCATGGATGAATAGTAA
>JXWR01005878.1_pt1 | contig 10867 bp, 7 predicted proteins | sample 315541 | NCBI WGS metagenome assembly JXWR01 (sample SAMN03273951, study PRJNA271842) | soil metagenome | isolation source: rice field ambient CO2 | place: India: CRRI Experimental farm Cuttack,Odisha-753006 | collected 2013-12-17
GTAAAACTTTTTGTGATGATTTACTCAACTTGCTAATTTTTTTTCCTGGGGGTATCCCCATACTCTTGGGAACCGCATTTTTTTTCTTTCTTCTAACTTTGGGACTTTTGCTGGCAGTTCTTTTCTTTGTTGATGGAGCTCTACGTTTGCCGTTTTTGGGTACTGGTGTAGGAATGTAGTTGACGCCAATTTTGGTATTTGTTATTGGTGAATTGGTAGGCGCTTGGTTCTTAAATCCTGCAGGGCTACTGGTATCAAAAGTGATTAATGATCCATAGGAAGCTTTTCTTTCTGAAGCCAACTTCGGAAGATATATGTTGTTAATATTGAATGTGTCTGTATAACTATTTGCCTTCCCTTGATCTACTCCTATCATCTTTTGAAAGTCTTGATAATCAATACCCACTGGTTCATTTTCCTTTGGTAAGTCATTAACAGATATTTGAGAAATCGCTTGCCCTGTTTGTGGAGGAAAGGACTTTCCAGAATTCATAAAATTATCAATTTTTTCTTCTGTCTGGCCACCAAATGATGTAACCCTTTTTGAGAAAAATTCAGTAGTGTCTTTTCTCAGTGTGTTTGCTCTTGTCATTATTTCGCTCACTCTTTCATTACTTGAAATTTTATCTTTTTGCTGAGTATGAAAATTTTTAATACTGGTACTCGTTGATGCTATTGTGTTCCTTGATAGTTCCAGGAAGCTCCATATTTTATCCAAAAAAAGATTCTTTGAATTAGCACTTGCTCTGGGGGATTGTGTCTGGCTAGGAACATTATTTTCTGCGTTAGAAGCTCTAAAGTGTTTAGCCTTTTTTCTGATCGAATTTATACCATTTCTTATTGAATTGGATCTGTAAAAATGCTCATCTGAAGACGAAAAACTTTTGGAAGTAGTCGAATCCACAGGCGTTTTTGTAGCTATTTCAGGTATTACTACCGTCGTATTCTCGGCCAATGCCATCAAGTCTAGGAAAAAGTCATCATCATCGTCAACGTTGACTTTAAGATTATTGTCGGCATTGCTGTCTTTAACTGGATGGCTATTTAATTGAAAATTAGCACTAGACAATGCTGCACGCTCAGATTTGCTATCATAAGGGCTGTCGCACATAATATTTCTATACTTGTCAAAAATAGAGGAGCCATCGAAGGAGCTTTCACGTTGCATTTCCTCAGTTTGAACGCTATTAAAGTTTGATTTGTTTTTAGAAACCAGACCACTAGAACCCATAACTGAATTTTCTTTGGTAACAAGTTTTTTATCTGCAAGGACCTGTGCACTTGACTTCGGGTTTTTTTTATGAACAGCACCACTTAGGGTACCACCAAGTGTTGTATCACTAACTGGGAAAGTAGATCCGTCAACTTCAGCATCTTCGCTTTCAATTTTTAATACAGATACAAATGAGCTTTTCGGTGCATCATCTGTGAGTTCCTGACTATTGCTCATACTGTCTGTCACTAAGCTGGTTTTGTGTAGCCCTTTGTCGACACTCTTTGGCACGCAATAATATGCCTTCTCTTAGAACAATGGTGATCTAAATTGGAACCAACCCTCTTGCTGCCCAATATTTAAGGATGCACTTTTAGGCGATATCCTAGTGCTATATCTTTTGTCTAAATATTTTGTGTGTTAGGCGCTATTTGGTTAGCAATGTGAATCTTAAAGCCAAAGTTCAATAAATCAACACAACTATCGAAAAATAAGTTTGAAGCAGGCGTTTCACTTCTTTTTTTTTTTCTATGTAATTGCTTTCCATGTTGGATTTTGTGTAACTACAAAAATCTTGGGATACCTGCATAAAACCCATGCATAGGGTATACGCAACTGGATATACAGGCATTTTGATACGAAAACTTTATTACATAAGTTCTGATTTACGATACAACGACTTGAAAGCTCAATCACGCCAGAAAAGCGCTCGGATATAAGACGTTTCATGCTTCAGATAAAGTCCGTACCAAAGATACTATTAGACTTTCATGACGTCCAAGCAACCGTTCTATCACTAATTTTCTTTCTTTTTTTATCAAGTTGCTGCTTTACTGGAAAAGCCAATCAAACGACGAAAAGCAAACCAGGAAAGAACTAAGAATAAAAAGTTTTAGTACATACTTTAGCTGTTGCTTACGAAAAGCTTAAAACTTTAGTTTTCCAGAATGCTTAGTAAATAAGTTTACACTTAGTCCAGAGATCTTCTGGAAGACACAAAACCACTTTTATTTTTTCTCTCTTTCTTTTCTGTTTGGTATTTTCTTAATCGCAACTTGATCTTTTGGTGCATAGAAGCACTTTGACATGCATTGTTTTTCGAGAGAGTAGTTACAACTCGGAAAGAGGATTGACATGATAGAAAATATATTCAAATTCCAAGTATGCTATTAATGAAAAACAAAAGCACAAAAACACAAAAGCACAAAAACAGTATCAAAAATTATGCGAAATACAAAACTATTAAATATGAAAATGCAGTATTCACAGTAAATAACGATGGCCAGCATCTATTCATGCGAAAAAAACTATAAGATTTAAGCTTTCTTAGTGGTAGCAGCCTTTGTAGAAGCCTTTGTGCTTTTCTTTGTGGTCTTGAATGGATTGGTCTTCAACTTGACTGTAATCGTGTTTTTGACTTTGGAGAAGGAAAACTTCTTCTTAGACTTGGTTTCTGGAGCTGCAATTGCCATTTGCTCAAGCATAAATTTTGATTGTGCTGAAGAAAGAACATCTTTATCATTTAAATTGTAAACGGAAGTGGAAGCAGAAGGCACTGCTGAACTAGCAACTTTAGCGGAACTGCTGGCAGAAGCACTCACGGATTCACTATGAGAAGCAACCACGGCATGAGTAGCAGAAGCAGTATTAGCGTCTTCATTAGCAGTTGTAGCAGCAGTAGCAGCATGTGTAGTAGTAGCAGCAGCAGTAGCATGTGTAGTGATATCATGTTCTTCATTTTCAACTTTGGTATTTTTGTTTTTGAATAAATTGAGACCTTTTAGGTTAAGTAAGCCTCTTTTTTCAACCGGTTCAGTGGTACCAGGCTGATAAGTGGTGGTAGAGGAGGCAATAGGGACTGCATCAGTATATTCAACATTTACATCTCTTTTCTTGTTACTGCTGCTGGATCCGTAGATTCTTGCTTCTTCCCTTTCCATTCTCTCTAAAGTAAGATAAGTTTGTTTGCTTTGAGCAAAACCAATCTGATTCTTTTCCAAATCAAAATGAGCGGTAGCTGCTCTCAAAAATGGTACGCCAAGAACCATAAGATTGTCCTGCTTTCTTTCACTAAGTGATAAATAACAAAACTTTCTCTTTGTGAGTTGCGTCTCAACAACAAAGTATGATAATGGAACTCTTATGGTAGTACTGCCAAATTTGAATTCAAATGAGTCGAACAAAACAGCATCTGCATCACAGTCTTGTTCAATAAACCTTTCACCATCTTTGTTAGTAAAAGTCTTTTGACCTTGAGCAAAGACCTCGAAAAGTGGGGTAGGAACTTCAACACTGGAGTAACCACTATCAACCAAAGCATACACATCTTGGACGAGTGGTGAACCGCCAAAACCCCATTGATCAAGTTTGATCAAAAGTCTCTTCTTGAAGTCGTCGTCCAACCGAGTGTCAATCAGGACTGTTGCCATTTTACCAATGGACAAGCTGTCTGAGTATCCGCCAAGCGTTAAAACAGAAGAGGTGGCACTACCTTTTTCTGCCAAGCTAAGAGAGTATGAGTTGGAGGAAATGATATTTTTACTTTTCAACAAAGCAGGTAAGTTTGGTTTGCAATTTGTGTCGGTACTAGAGCAAGAACTGTATCCTAGCCCCATAACGCCAGCGCCGGCAGTATATTCATCAGCTAAGCCGAAATTTACATCATTTATTGATTGACCACCAATAGTAAAAGCATCAGTGGCCCATTTACCGGTGGCATAAGTTCCATCCCCGTAGTAAACTTCAATTGCATCATTCAGTTTCTTCAAAGAAGTGGATTTGGAGCTATCAAATTTGGGATTGTATTGTGCAGGCATAGTGATGTAACTTGATGGTTGTTTGCCCAGGGAATCAGGAAGCCAAAGATGTTCGGAGCCAGTATCCACAGTAACGTAAACAGTTTCTTTTTGACTACCCACCTTCAAAGGTGCGAAGAAAACATTAGCATAATGCGCCAATGGGATTTCAATTGTGTTTGATCTCTTTGAAAGGTTGATATCAGTGAGATTGCTTCTATCGATTGGTGCAGCGTTAGCATAGGCACTTAAAATTGCCAAAACAGAGCAAAGGGACTTAATATTCATCATATTTTTTGTTTTTCTATATCAGATTTGTCTAATTTATGACTCTATAATAGTATGATGATGTTGAGTACAATAATTTGATAACTAAGCAACTAGAATCCTCAAAAAGAAATGCAAAAAAAAACAACTATATATACTACCTTCACATCTTATTTATAACCAAGCATTGTTGCGCATTCCATAAACATTAGGCCAATTCATAGTTGGTTATACAAAGACCTTACATGGCAAAAATTTGGTATTGATGGATAACCATAGAACAGTCATTCTATCACTATATTCAAGCTTCAATACGCAAAGCCACAGATGGTGCTGTCTGTTCCCCCCCAACGTTTGCAACCTGCATTTGGGCGTATTGTGGTTTGTTCAAATGTATGCCGCACAAGAACCCTTCACCACAGGGAAGAGGCATACCTAGACGCATGTTGGGAAGCACGAAGCTGCGTATGACGAGACGAGTGAAGAATCATGAAACATCCTGTTTCTCAGCATCGTCGGCAGCCCCAAATGCTCTTGCTTGTAGAAAACGAACACTCACCGAGCGCTGTTTTCCACCATTAATGATGATGATATCGATTATCGTCATGTTCAGTATATCATTGAACTCATTCTCTCCCAATAGATTATTTTCTCATTTGCTCTGCAATTTGAAAATACTGGCACTTGTAATACAATGATAGAATTATAAGGTAAAAAACAAAATATCATTGCTATTTTTTTTTTTTTCTGGGACGCATTGTCCACCGTTAAGGAACCGGCACTAGTGCGCCGTACGTGCAGTTGGCGGCATACGGAGTATCCAAAACACAGAGAAAGTATCAAATTTACCGGAGTTTTTTTTTTTTTTTTTGTAATGTTGGACCACAAAAGGACTCAGGTTGCGGTAATGAAAAGGTGTTCAAAGTACAAATAATATCTCTATTATAGTACCGTGGTAAAACTAAAATTCTGTAGCTCGAGGTAGGCAAATATATAAAGTTAGAGTAGAAATCGCGGAAGAGCCGCTTAGGAATGATTCTTTTGTCCACGATTGGCTTAGTGGTTAACATCAGCGATGTCGTTGAGTTTTGGCAAAGTACCGCGCTACACGATGATTTGCCAGACGAATTGACTAGAGGCTTGGTTAAAGTTTCAAGCCTGATGAATGCTTTCTTTGCTTTTCTTACACATGAACCAAAGGAACGCTGATATAGATGTCGGCTAACGTCATGCTCTCTAGCCGTATTGTACCGTACTTACGGCTGTGCAATGTCATAAATAATATTTTGATAATAGAACCTCTGCATTGTGATGGTTGCCATGTAAGAGCGGCATATTATTAGATCAATATCCCTTATAGAGGCTTGTTCAACATCGTGTTCGAATACGATTATGGAAAACTTAATACTGAGACGAATAAACTGACTTAGTTCTGGTCAGAGAGAACTTTCCTATCCGCTTCAGTTGAAAGTACTTCCCGATATATCACAGCATCCACAAGTTGGCCATTTGTTTCTAATCTCGCTCTCCTTTTTTACACCCGGATTCTAATAATTTGTCAAATATTGCACACATGGTAGGACCATTTAGCATAACTCCAGGAGTACAATCGAGTGCCTATAAGCTACTTCTAAAAAAAAAAAAAAAGGAAAAATGAAATACTTTTTCTAATCTTCAAAAACAGATGCAAAAATGTCATAAGCCAAAATTCCATATTCACAAACAGTGCAATGTGGCTTAAGATATTTGGATAAAGGTAATAAGGCTGAAAATGAATAAAAACTAACAGAACCCAAGTCTCTATGACATACCCTGTGGCAGAAAGTTTCATTACTGTCATTATCAAGAAACCTCAAAAATTGCACTACTGGCATATGCATATGTTTGCAAGGTCACTTTGCTACTGTATGTGTCATTTTAGTGGCTGCCTTGTGGCTTGCGACCATGTAAATTAAAGCCTCAGACGACCAATTTCCAGGATCCAATTGATCCCTGGTGCGCTCCAGGTTTCTAGTATAGTACTTTTCTTCAATTCGCTTTTGCTTTGCCGGGTTTTGAAAGACTGTTCTCGGATTCCGCTAAATAACTATAAATTAGCACTTTAGCTATATTAGTTAAGATAAGATTACGTAGTACTCGGAGTGATAATATATGCGCGCCAAATATAAAGTAGGCACTGCAGCGACCCCTGACATTCCGCTCTTGGCAACAACCGGCTGACACCCGGAGTGCCCCCAAGCGCATGAGCTCAATAGCGTATATATAAATACAAACAAAACGAAACAAAACGAAAAACAACAACAACAATAACAATAACAACCTAAAGACACTAAATATGAGTGCTCCACTAAAACGATAGTAATAAAGGACAAAATCAAACACCAATATCCCACATAAAAAAAAAGCGCACTTGTTTTATACGCTTGTGGACGCTGACTTCCTCCGAATCTTCCGCTATAGAACTCTGTTATCGTTTTAGTTTATAAGTAGAGTAAAAGTTTTTGTGATGAGATTTTTTCAGAAACCACAAGTTATGAAACATACAACCGTTATAATACTTTTTAAGTGTATTATAACAGGACATTGACATGATTTAGAAAAACTCATACTGACAAGCAGCACCAGCTGGTACACCTGCACCCCATGTAGAACACTCAAATATAAAGTATAGCTCTGTCTGTATAATGCTAGACGCGAAACACATCGTGCCCTAATTAAAAATTGATTTGATTTTTTTTTTAATGCACAAAACCTAAGCCGAGTCAGATATGGGTGAGCGGTGTCAGTGATCGTGGTAGTTACGAAGATGATGGCAGTGGCGGGATGCGCGAAAGTGGACTAATGATACATAATATAGTAATAAGATTACTTTCTAGATAACACTAAAAACCCAGTCAAATAACTGATCCTAAACCTGACTTTACTATACAACCTATAACGGCGATCGGAACCGAATTAATTACAGTAGTATCAATCGGGCCGATGGTTCCGCTGGCGAGAGCTTGCCAATCTTTCTAGCTTCACTGCAAAGACTAGCGCTAGCGCAGGACCGCCATAAGGAACTTTATTGTGATGAGGTTCACGGAAATACTGCAATGGCGAAATGATATTTTAACAAACGTATTGGTACAATAGTACTACTATAGCTTTAATTGAGCAATACCTTAAGCTTATAAATTGTTACACTTTCCAGGTAGCTTTCTCTCAATGTTTCTCAAACTTACCACCACTAAGTATTAACTTGTAAGTCTATCTTGAACATTAGTAAATTTATTCGATTCCAGCAATATTGATGATTTGAAGCGAGAGCAGGGAGCAAGAGCATAAATAAATATGAAGTGCCTCAAAACCGATATTTAAATGATGATACGTTTTATGGGCTGATTGGATATTGTTCTGTTTGACCAATCACAAGCATTTAGTACCTTATCCAAAATCTTCTCTTCCAAAATTTCTCAAATCTCCTAATAATTAGTCCTATTGTCCTTCAAGAATCATCATCCAGATATAAAGATTTTCCGTTGTTGAATGAAATTGCACTCACTATACTGTAGCAATCCAGGAGTTACTCACTTTTTCAAGTAGCATGCATAACACAATCTCAATTGTTAGCATAATTATTATGCGCGCAAATCGCTTAGAGCTAGCAAAGATCCTCCTTTGTTTTTTCTTTGCAAGTTGTTCGTTTGGACACTCTACGTGAATTATTGTAAGCGGAGGGTGTTTGACATTGCATTCGTAAAGCCATAAAAAAGCTAAAAAAAAAAATAAGTAAACAAATAAAACAAAAAAGTGAAATGTGAGTAATGAAAATGAATAAAAAATTAAAAAAAGAACTAAAGAAAAAAACAAACATAAACCATGACGAGTAAAACAAGAATAAAACTGAAGCAAAACAGAATAAAGTAAAGCTAAACCAAAAGAAACATTAAGTTGCACAACCTCTATAGTTTGTTTTGTGTGTCTAGTATGTACAAAAATAAGTAAACTGCAATGCAAAAAAAGATGAATTGTGAAAATAATGAGAATGTTAAACAAGTGAATACATATGCAGGAGAATTAAATGCTCAGACTTGCAGCTTCAGAATCTATGCACCGTGACGTGTGCCAGAGGCACCTGAAATAAATGCACTCGCTGCAGATAACGCTCGCGGGGTTCTCTGCGTGCGTCTTTTTTTTTTTTTTTTTTTCGCTCTGGATTCGTTCTTTGCTATAACTGGATTTTTTGCACCGTCAACCCAGAAAACTTAGCAGAAGAGCTCATCGTATGTAGGAGGAATGATTTTGATACCTTGATACTGTTGGCCTTCTCTTTGCTTGATGGACCATAAATTAGGATAAAGAACGCTATTATCGTTTTGACCAGTGTATGGCGGTAAGGTGCTTTCATAGTCAACCAGGATACTTTGAGATCTCTTTCTTTTGCTGCTTCCTGGGCGCAAGCGATTAGCGTAGTGTTGGTAAATTCCGTTACTTTCTTTAGAACCATAGCTATTGCTGCGACTATGATGATGATAGTGATGATGCTTCAATAATTTCAACAAAATTTTAGGACTGGATCTTATACTGAACTCATCTTGTGAAAGAAGCATATCATTCAATGATGCATTGCAATCAATTCTGGTATCAAGGTGATTGCTAACCTCATAGCTTGGAGGTGGCATGCTAGCCATTTTACTTTCTTCACTGAGTAGTATAACTGGACTTTTCAAGGTAAGCTGGGTATATTTAGTGGTGTATTTGGATGATTTGGCAAGCTCAACGATTTCTTGCTCGCTAAATCCACTGTTAATTGTAGATGATCTAGAAGCGAGGTTGAGGGACGTCCGGTTACTACTAGCGGTGCTATTTGAATGGTCACGGTAGGCGCGTAATTCACTTTCATCATCATCCTCATCATCAGAATCAGAATCGCCGCTACTACCTGGATGATTAAATGTAAACTTGGCATTAGCGTGATCGCTTGTATTGTACTCTGGTAAATCAGCTTCCTTTATTTTGTCAAATCTTCTTTCTTCTAAAACAAAAACAGACTTGAAGTAGTGGTTAACACTAAATTTCACAATGCCTTCCTGATTGAAAAATGATGGATAAACAAAACCATGAGACAAAATGTCCCTAAAATTGACGGTCAAATCAAATTCTATTTCGCCAGTGTTTTTATTCATGTCGTCATCTTTGATTGGGTGCTCTTTCAACAAATATTTCTTCTTTCTGCAATGCAGCTGATTTGCTGGATCGTAATTTTGCAAAAAGAATAGCTTAAACATTTTTACTTTGTAGAAATCGTTTTGGTAGTAAATTGGAGAAGTGGGCGTTACTTTGACTTTGAGATTAATGGTGTCGTTGAAATATATCACTCTATTAGATAAGCTCACTTCGTAGTTGAAAAGTTTCTTGAAACTTCCTTCTATTATTACTTGATTATTATCCAATATCAGCTCGTCAAACACGCATCTAAGCAATTTGACTGGCCGCTGTAGTTGTAATTCTTTGTGAAAAACCCTATTTTTGTTGATGTAATCGAATTTGATTGAGGAAGAAATATGGTAACTAACACTATTGAATAGGGCGCTTATTGACTGAGGGAAGCTAGAGTCTACAACAAACTGAAATGGGTAACAGTACACCCCTGGCAAATTTGCGCTGCTATTATCATCTGATATTTCTTTGATATTGTCAGTGACGTTGACCAAGGTTCCTTGATCTGAGAAGTCCCACTGGTAGCGGTCACTAACAAGCTGTGTGCTAGAGTAAGTAAAGCTATTTTTTCTTGGCAACGTAACTGCAGAAGTGGAGTGGCCGGAGGCTGAGGAGGTGGCTGGAGCACCCGAGTTACTAATACTAGCAGTAGTGTTGCTGGAGTTGTTTGAGCTGCTGCTGCCGCTAATGTTGTTGCTATTTCTATTACTGGAGTCGCTAGTGTTGGAGCTAGTGGCGGCATTGGCGGCAACTCCAGCAGCACCAGCGGAGCCGGAAATGCCATTATAGGTTTTTTCTTCCAAGCTTCCGTCAAAGTTGACTTGTATTTGATTCAAGCGCACATTGGGCTTTTTGATTTCAATGACTAACAGGCCACGCAACACTGACACAGAAGCATTTTGTAGCTCAAACATATTGAGGCCTCTGAGAAATACTTCATCATTGAGAAGATTGACCCTGGCAGAGATAATGTTCTTGAAGTCGGCGCTTGCGCTCGGAGTAGAATTTCCAATTAGCATATCAAGTTACTTGTGTTATTATAGTGAAGTGGTCTGATAAGAAGTGTAAAGGGAAAGACACAGCAAAATCAACTAGAATTAGATAAAACCTCAAATGTCACAAATCAACTGTCCAGCAAGCGCCCGCTAGATGGAGGAAGTGGCAGGCTATATATACAGCAATGGGGTCTGAGCTCCGCGGTTATACCCAAGATCCACAATCTCAGGCTGATATTGTGCTGACATAATTCCGCATCCATGCTCCTGCAGCAAGGAAATTCAGGAACGCAGCCAGCCGCAACGTTAGGCGCTGCACTGCATCATCAGCAAATCTCCATGCAGGATGAGATTGATGGGCACAAACATTTGCAAACTCTGTTATGATTAATTCT
>JXWR01005528.1_pt1 | contig 10834 bp, 6 predicted proteins | sample 315541 | NCBI WGS metagenome assembly JXWR01 (sample SAMN03273951, study PRJNA271842) | soil metagenome | isolation source: rice field ambient CO2 | place: India: CRRI Experimental farm Cuttack,Odisha-753006 | collected 2013-12-17
TCGTCTTCGTCTTCTTCTTCTTCTTCTTCCTCAAGCTCATCTGCGGATATTTCACCGCTGTCCATATCCTCGCTAACGTCGATATCTGACGGACTTTCATAATTAGATGATTCATCTTCATTACCGTCCTCATTATCCGTTATATCTGTAGCTCTTGTTTCTGCGTCTGAAATTTGTGCCGTTTGAGTAGCCTTATCTTTCTTTTGAGGACCTCTTTTGATCTCTTTCTTCTTTGATGGAAGTGTTAAATCTTTCAAATATTCTTGGGCTTCCCTTGGCTCCACTTTCTTTATGTAAGCTTTGACATCCTCAATATTAATGTCCACAAATTTCTCCCCAGTCGGCTCACAAATATAACGAACTGTAAAGTCTCTTTCTGGATCGACATTTCCTTTCAATACTTCCCATTTGCTTCCATCCATTACGTTGGCAACCCTGATAAAGTTAAATAGCTGCAATTCGGCTAATTCTGCAGTGAGATACAGTTCATTTTTATTTGCAGTTTCAGAAAACAGTTTATTGTAATAATTTAAAGGACGATTCAAAATGTTAGCGTCAGGATTAAACTGCCTATAATGAGCTAAAGGATTGACTTCAAACCATCGTAAATAGGTGAGAGCCCAGAGTTCGACAACATTATTTAATGTATTAAGTCTCAACTCCTGGATCATATAAACGGAGTAAGTCCCAGCAGCTTCGTTGTGCATGACTACACTATCACCACGACCTAGTTTAATTCCATCAGAACTTCTCTTTAAGTAATGTTCAGTTTTTGCACCTCTTCGGCGTAATCTCTTCTGACCTCCATCGATTATATTTCCCTGCTCATCAGTTGTTATTATCTCCCAACCCTGTAAATCCTTCAACGTTTTTGCCATCTTCTCTACTCTATTGTGGCTTTCGTAATGAGTATTGATCAATAGGGAATGAGTTCCTGCTTCTGGAAACTTTTAGGCTGAATTTGCCGCCTATGCAGTTTTCTTTCCCTTTGCGCAACTTCATCTCTTCTCAATGTTGTTGTTTTTCTATGATTTTCGATCTGGCCGTGTCAACGTTAATAAAAAATAAGTCGAGGAAGAGAGTAGTTACATATGTAGTGGTGTTCGTTGGTGCAATATTTTGTTGATATAACGATGAGACAGGTCACCAAAGAATTTCAAATATTTGAGGTTTATATCTTTTCTAATTTGGCGCTAAGTTATTATCCTGTGATACCCAGTAAGACAAAAAATGCCCCATAGCAGTCCTTATCTTAATACTGACCATTATGAAGGGCTTACATTGTACAAACATATTTGTAATAGAATGTACCGGATATTTAAAATAACCCAAGCATCAATTGTGTAGTATTCTTAATTTTTTTTCTTGGTAAATTTTTGGGAGAACATTTTTTTGTGTCATCTTAGGGGAAATTATAAACCATTATACACTCCATACCATGCACTTACTTAAATTCTATGAACACATCCATCAATTAGAAGATAAACTAATAAATAGAAGCATGTTATATATGAATATATATATTCTTTCTGTCATAACATAATAGGGCGAGCATGTTATTCCCTAAACGTCTGATTGTGTGGGGTGTTCTATTGATTTTAAGTTTATCACAATTTGTCCTCTACCTGCCAGCCACAACATGTACGAACTCTAAGGGACTTAGGCTATGCGCTCCACAGTTTACTATAACTGTGATTGGAGGATCCAGTACTGCAAACGAGTTTATTGCAAGTGTAAGAGAATTTCTGCGATTGATTTCGTACCTGACAATTGACATGGGTTGGTCGAATGAATTCACTGATCCAAGTGTGTATGAGGATGAAAATTTGGTGGACACATTTCAGCCTGATAAGGTTTTTGAGCTCAATTATTTTGGATTTTGTAAACGGAGTAATAAAAGCAAAGTTTATTGTACCTCTAATGAGAATTATGGCATGGACGTACTTGAAGTACTTGTCAGAGACGTCGGGATTCAATTAGGTAACATTTCCACTACACGATCGAATGAAACCAAAAAATTCGGAGACTCTCTCGTATTGACCTACCGTTTGGCATTGACATCTATTCGTGATTTTTTGAAACACGACAAGCACACAGGAAATGCCCTATCAAAGGCCTTGATTGGCAGTCCTGATCCAAATGTAAAAGGCGCGTCACCAACAAAAAACTATCTGAAAGGCGTCAACCTGGCATTTATACTGATGATGTTCAACGGCATGGTTTTTTACTTTGCAGTGTTGGAAATAATAGTCGGATTCCTCAGTATCTGCGTAGTGTCAGCCTTTGGGGGAGCACTTAGTGTTGGGAAACGACACCGCTTATTTCCTATGCTTTTGAAGTCATCAAGTTCAATATTAGTTGTTATTGCTACATTGACAATATTATGTAACATCGTATATTTGATTGCACTGAAAACATTAGAACCTGAAGAGGTAACAGACGTAGGATCTGACAACGCTGCTGTACACACTACAGGCTGGGAACTGTTAAAGGTAAACGTGGGAAGTGGGTTCATTATGGGGCTCGCCAGGTATGCCATCCAGTGGGTCCTATTGGTACTCGCATTTCTTGCAGCAAATCATTACAAAGCTAAGCCCAAAAAGTCTGATAAGTATACAGAAGACACATCTAACTCCCCTTCTCCAGACTTGATGGAGAAGTAATTCACCACAGAACTTTTTTTTCAAATGACAGTAAATATGTAAACATATACACAGCCTTTCAGTATATTAAGTATTTTTGCATAACGTCCTTTTTTTCCGCTCGGTCAAGGCTTTGAAAAGATATTATCAATGTTCTATTCTTACTGAGAAAAGCGTTCCTCCAAAATGCTTTTGCTGTAACGTACAGGCAGAGACTTCAGGAGTATATAATGGCAGGATTGAAGACATTTGATGCGTTTCGTATGTTATATGGATTTTTCTGAAGTAGCCCGCTTCAGCATATTTTATTTTTGCTTTTGCTTTTTCACTAACAATGGAAATTTAACTTTACAGCAAAAACTGAAGAACAGTACAAGAAGAAATCCACCAAGGGTGGCTTAACATCTTTGTTGACATATCTGTTTCTGTTGTTTATAGCATGGACCGAGTTTGGTGAATACTTCGGTGGTTATATTGACCAGCAGTACGTAGTGGACAGTCAAGTTAGAGATACCGTTCAAATTAATATGGATATATACGTCAACACGAAATGTGATTGGTTGCAAATCAACGTCAGAGACCAAACAATGGATCGGAAACTTGTATTAGAGGAATTGCAATTGGAAGAGATGCCATTCTTTATTCCTTATGACACAAAAGTCAATGATATCAATGAAATTATTACGCCGGAATTGGATGAAATCTTAGGGGAAGCTATCCCAGCAGAATTTAGAGAAAAACTAGATACTAGGTCATTTTTTGATGAAAGTGATCCTAACAAGGCACATCTTCCGGAATTCAATGGGTGCCATGTATTTGGGTCCATTCCGGTAAATAGAGTTAGTGGCGAATTGCAGATTACAGCGAAGAGTTTAGGTTACGTGGCTTCACGCAAAGCACCACTGGAAGAATTAAAATTTAATCATGTTATTAATGAGTTCTCTTTTGGTGATTTCTATCCATATATTGATAACCCATTGGATAACACTGCACAGTTTAATCAGGATGAACCTTTAACTACTTACGTCTATTACACATCTGTTGTGCCCACTCTTTTCAAGAAATTGGGGGCAGAAGTGGATACTAATCAATATTCTGTTAACGATTACCGCTATTTGTACAAAGATGTCGCTGCTAAAGGTGATAAAATGCCGGGCATCTTCTTCAAATACAATTTCGAACCATTATCCATAGTAGTTTCTGATGTTCGTTTAAGCTTTATACAGTTTTTGGTCAGATTAGTGGCAATCTGCTCATTTTTGGTCTACTGTGCTTCGTGGATTTTCACACTACTGGATATGGCTCTTATCACCATCATGGGACCTAAGTGGTCCTTGCGTTATCAGCCAGATGATAAAACTAAGGGTATTTTAGATAGGTAGATATGTAAAAGAAAAGAGAATGCAGTATACCCAAGATAACGTTTCATTTTCATCTGTATAAATTTCATGACAATAGATTATAAGAAAAAGTGTGAGACTGAAGGCAGAGCGATCGCACTCAAGTTTCTGTGCCAGGCATACCTTCAAACAATCGTCCATAACAGCCTGAATATGCTTCTCTAAAATGTTCATAAGGGTCCTCAGGATAAAGTAATACTCCGCATATAAAACAGAACAGCGTCCCGCATACTTCGCATTTCATTTTATTGCAACCTTCACTTCTTTCTACAACTACCTTACACTTTGGACATCGCTGCAAATTCGAACCCTCTTTTTTAATCGCTAAATCTAACATTTTTTCAGCAAGGTAATCATTGACTTCAAGTTCTAATACTCTTCTCCCATATTTTGCCTCCAGTTTCCGCTTTCTCTCATATGAAGTAACGGTATCATCTAGATATTCCTCAATAATATCGGTCGATAACGAAACTTTCTTGCCACATTTATTGTTGTAACCATGCCAGGCATGCAAGCAGTCAAAGCAAAATACAAAATGACATTTTTGACACTGAATCATCGCATCATCGAGGTCTTCTTTTGTGCACCAACTATCACATCTTCGACAAGTCACACAAGCATACGGACAATATTTTGAGAGTCTTGTAGCCGCCTGGTTGTAGAACATTTTTTCGTATCTTTCACATAGCTCTGTATCGATAACCTCTTTTAAGAAGGACACTGGAATCAAAGGTGTAAACAATGCCTTCAGCATTTTTTTATAGCTCTTGAAATCTTCTAGTTTTAATTCTTTGTATTCGCATTGTGGACATCTTACACTGGATATTCGGTTTTCCTGAATCATTGCAGTGAAATAAGATTTGGCGCATCCTCTGCAAAGATAGTGTTCTACATTCGCATTTTCACATGGCAATTTGATCATTCTAACACCCTTTTCCATTTCCATACAAATACAACAATGGTAGTTAGATCTGCTCACTTTTTGGAGGGTGGCTTCCTCACTTATCTGCTTAAACAAGTCATACTGATCCTGTGTCAGGCACTTTCTTATTCCATTAGGGAATAGTAATATAGCTGTATCATCTATAAGAAACCCAAAGATGAGGATAAGGATGGAGGTAAACGAATCCGCGAACTCAATACTCATATCTACAGTTTCTTCAACGAGTCTCAGCGCTTTGTCAATTAACATCTTCTTTTCATCTGTTGATATCCATAAGGATTTGATATCCATAACAACACACCGTCGAATGTCCGGATAATGACAGCTATATATGGTGAACTCCACGCATTCATTAGATAAGTTTGAAAGTAACATATGTTGCTCGCCGAACTCAATATTTACATCGGCCAATAGTGATATCTTGAACAGTAATTTTCCGTTAATTCTTTGAGGGAATTCACCTTCCTCCTCTACTTTTACCGATTTCATTTCCAGTTCTGGGTACATATCTCTTAATATTTCCAAATCATTTTCAAACTGAGTCAAAGCCATTTTACTCCCTGGTCTTTCATCAGTTATATTAGTTTTCTGTAATTCGTTATTCTACACCATGACATAACTTACTGGTGACTAAATGAGAAAAGCAAAGTCCCTTTCTCTTGCTTGTTATTTATTTTTGAACCCTTTACACTATTTGTCTTTTTTTCATCACCCAATCGAAAAGTTGAAAGTATTTTTCAAGCATTGAAAGGGTAGAGGAGATTAACAAAACATAAATATTTTGCAAAACAAAACCAATTTCAAATAAATGTATAGAATAACACCAGTAATTAAGAGGTGGTGTCTTACACTCACCATGTCATGATAATATCAATTGGCAAAATATATTAGTTAGTTTTTACACAATATCAATAAATTTAACTTATACAGTCTAAAATTATTACTATTCTACCTTAGGCTTCTTCGAAGGCCTTTCTTCGTCGCTACCCCCCTCAGCATCACTTAAAGCCGCATCTGAATCAAACTCTTCTGCAACTTCGTCTGCGTCATTATCAGAGCTGACCTGAAAATCCTCATCTACTGATTCATCATCTTCACCAGCGGAACCCATATTAATATCCTCTTCGTCACTGTCTGAACCTAAAGCGGTTTGTAACCTTTCTTGTACCTCTCTATCTTCATTCTTCACCCTTAGGTTTTTAGACTTTAGGAATTGTTCCAATAATTGCTGCTCTTCCTTACTGATGTTGGCAAAAGTGGTAGAACCTCTATTTGAACGCAGTACCACTTCCAAATCAAACGTCCTCGATGACGTAGAAGTTTGTCCTGCTCTTGAAATGTTTACCATGCTAACATCACTGAATGGTATGTACAAAGTTGGCTTAGTTAAAAAGAAGAAAGCGTTATCTAATGGATACAAATAACCTTCGTTTGCTTTGAAAGAACATGAAACTGCACACTGATCATATTTGGATTTATATTCTCCAGGAACAATGACTCTACGGTCAGTCAGACCTTTTAATACATGACTTAAAACTATATGAGTTTTAGCATCATATTGTTTTTTCAATTTATCCTTATAATTTTCCTCATAATCTTCATCTTCTAGATTCAATTGCACTTCTGTTTCCTCATCTTTCTGAAATTGTAAGACAAGAAAGGGGTAGGTGGTCTGTCCTTGACGTAAAGGAGGTTCAATTGCCAAAACCAATAAGTGATGGATATCATCTGCCTTTGGTAACGAAACAATTCTTTGTATTTGACGATGTTGCAATTTGTATTCATAGGTCTTACCCCTGAGTCTAATGGAGTTCTTGTAAATATCGATATCATAACGACCTCTTGGCGTGGTAAAAAAGACGTCTTGGAAGGAAACTATTGCATCACCAGCGACTTCCCCGATGTCTGCCTTTTCCTTTAGTTCTTCATAGAATGCTTCTGCCATACTCTTTTCCTCTACTGCCATTTGTACATCTTCTCCTTCAGCACCATCTTCTTTCTTTGGTACGACCTCGTTGCTTGACTCTTCCTTTTTGGTCATGTTTTCATCGACGTTTGTTTGAATAACACCAGGAATATAGAACCTCATCTCTACCAATTCGTCACCGGCTGGTTGGTACTCTTCATCTTGAATATTAAATTCTATTCCTACTTCATTTTTAGAGGTCAAATTTGTATTATTTATTCTAGCATAAGGAATTTCAAAAGTTGGTTTACCATTTAAAGCAAAAACCATTTCATTCCTGGCAAGGTCTGTCTTACCCCAGTTCCAACCACGTAAGGAATGTTCTCTTTGCTCTACCTGAATATTAAAACGGCGATGGAAATCATTCTTGATTAAGTTATAGTCATCCTGAGAAAATCCATCTAGTTGGATAACACCTTGATTTTTGGTATTTATCTTCAAGTCGTAACCCCTGCAGCCCCTACTCCATTGGACGGTAGATAATTCTGTGGCTGGTAATAAAAATGGTTTTCTTGCCTGATTTGCTGCAGAGCCACCACTGGTACTAATTTTCCACCCTAACCCAGAATCAGCAATACGGAATCTACCGCTAAATTTAGATTGGTTCAAGTAAATTCTATCAAAGTCGGTACTCATAATTCTTGTTCAACAATACTAGATTGTTCCTTCACTTGTTGACGGTATTTCCTTCTTGTTCTTACCACCGATTCAACATCTAGCTACTCTCATACTATGTATATCTCTGACATTCGCGTTAACATTTCACCAGTTTAACGATTCGTTTCGCGTTGAGCCGGGTTATACAATCGTTCTTCGCGATGATAATAACAATAACTCCAAGAAAAGTAAGCTTTTTCTATATATATATATATCATAAGTATCTTGGTATGTATTCGTGAGCCAATTACTTACAAGGCGCTTTGAACCCCCTTCAAAAACTCACATAGGCCTACTGCACCAGGATCTTCTACTTGAGATGAATCGCCGACATACGAAGCTCTGCCAAATTTGGCCTCGAATGTAGCAGTGGATTTAGCACCTTCCTCTGCAGCTTTTACCGCCTTATTGAAATCCTTAGATGCAGTAAATTCTTTAACGAATGGTTCTAAAGCATCAATCATGGTGGATGATCCCTTCCTTGCCTTTGTATATTTGTATAAAGTATCCAATGCAATTCCGAGTGACTTAGCCACAATTTCCTTAGTGACGGGTTCATCCTTTGATTTACAAACCTGAATTAATCCGTGTGAAAAACCCGACAAAAGAATAGAATATAAACCACCAGAAGTACCTCCCATTGAGCCTTCAATGAAATCTGAAATTTGGGCAACCGCCTGAGATAATGAGTCCTTCGACAGCTTGTCAAGGTTTTCGGTGATGCCTTTAACTCCTGCCACTAAAGTGTAACCACAATCACCATCACCAACTTGATTGTCTAGTTCCGTAATGTGCGGTTCGCTCTTGATAACTTGTTCAGCACCACTCTTCATCCACTCAGCAAACTTGTCAAAGTCATAGGTACCGACGGCCTTTGCTGTTACTTCATTATGTAACAAGTCATCGTTAACAGATGGGGCAGAAGTCTTTTCAAAATCTGCAATTGGCCAGCCCGGTGCGTTCGTAAATGCGTTCAACAAGTCTAGTACTGATTTGATCTCCTCAAAATCAGATTGCAAAGCCTTTGTAGCCTTAGTGGCGTTTAGTAATGTGATACTGAACCCATTACCATTGAAGGAGGTCATCAATGTGCCAGCAATTGTTTGAACCGGGGTTATGTTGTAATTTTCCTTTAAGAAATCCGTAGTTTTGGAAGTGATAGAACTAATAACAAAATTAGAAACACCGCCGAGATTGTTAACTAACAAGACAACTTCATCATCTTCATCAAACTTTACAAAAGCTCTATCCTTATCGTTTGGATCCAATAGTTTTGGTAGCATATACTTGGAGATCAAGTCTTCGGTAGAAGGAATAGGGTCTAAAACTTTCACACCAGGTTCGTTATGAATACCCATACCCAATTCCATTTGTTTTTCGTTTAATTCACTTTCGAATTTCCTGCCAGGAACTTTACAATGGTCTAAAGAAGATCCAATGGTCACCAAATTGTCGTTGATAATTTTAGCCACTTTAGCTGTACCGTCTAAGCCATACTTACTAGAATATTCTTCTGCGAAGGCACCTACAATCTTATGAACCAAAACGGTACCTGCCAATGCTCTTCTACCAACCATACCACCCTTTTCTCTGCCAACTGCAACATCATCACCTATGACAGCAACGCGGCAGTTAATACCCAAGGCTCTTGCTCTCTCAGCGGACAGACCAAAATGCAAAACATCACCTGTGTAGTTCTTCACAATCAATAAAACGCCAGACGCATTTTCATTGACTAAACGGATTGCATTTAAAATCTGTTTTGTTGAAGGGGATGCAAAAATTTCGCCAACCACGGCGCCACTCAACATACCCTTACCAATGAAACCGGCGTGTGTAGGTTCATGTCCACTACCACCACCAGAAATTAATGCGATCTTGTCGGAATCGGTCTTTCTGAAGAGAATTTTTTCTCCAGGGACCAGCGTAATGGAGGGGTTAGCAAGGGCAAACCCTTTGAGACTTGAATTGACTGGATCTGTGACTTCAAACGATTTAGCGGACATTTAAAATTTAGTCTTAGATATAGAATGTAATCTTATTCTTTGATGTGTTCGTTTACAGTTGCTACAAATAGTGACTACTTGTAGCGAAGTTGAAGTGATTTTCTCCTTATATATTTATTCATCAGTTAGTTCGACAGACGCTCGCGAGGTGGCCACTCTTTCAAAATGACGCAATTGGGAGTGGTTTGATCTTTCTCCCTTAGAAGCCAAATTGGCAAGCACTCACTCCGGGCCAGATTTACACCATGTTTGTAGCGCATTTAAATCAGGAAATGCATTATATTTCACTCTCTCGTCTAGCGAGTCTTAATGTTCATGACGGGGGAGCTTCATGCCTTGTTTTTTATCACAGCGCCAGACAATTGACAGTAACAAATAAAGGCAAAAAACCCTTGAATAGCACCAGAGGTGTTTACTGATTGCTTTTAAAGTACGTATAAAACTGTAAAATATAGATTAAATTCGACCGCCATTACTTTAGAGTTGAAATTGGGAAGCCGTATATTGCCATTTCAGCCATGCTTCTATGGTTCCTAATGGAAGCATGAATGACATACGCAATTTGATGAGCTTGAAAAGGGCGTAATTGACAAGCCAGATTTGAATCTAATCCCTTGAGAAATTATCTGCAAGTAGTAAAAAAATCTCTAAAAGATGTATAATTGAGTCGCCTAGAGACCTCATTCATCATGATATTTGACACCTTAATTTTGATAGTAGCGGGTCAGTCATTAAGAAGAAAGTGAGCTGGGGCTAATCATCAACGATCTCCCATAATTACGTACGTCAAAGACAACACGTTGGCAAAGGTAAGAAGAACGTAGTGCGTATCATGCTTACGGTGAATTTCACCCTTTTTTTCTGTTATTCGTGCTGATCCACGGGGTATTCAATTGAAGATATTATCTTTATCATCATATCGGTAAGCGTCTGGGAGAAGCAACTGGTCAAACGTTTTCAAAAACCATTCTTTAAACAACAAACCGATCAATGTTCTTGATCAGCTTATCAATCTATCCGATCTCCTGCGTTCAGCGTGACCGCCACACTTATGTCTAGATAATTTAACTTCCAGTTGCTAATTTCCCGCTAAAGTATCTTATGTTTACCATCACTGTAGCCGCTCTATCATATGCAACACTTCCATACTCATTTTCGGAATAAGAAGCAACTGTCATCTAACGACTAGTATTTATATTACTGGTATATTACCATATTGG
>JXWR01002759.1_pt1 | contig 10819 bp, 7 predicted proteins | sample 315541 | NCBI WGS metagenome assembly JXWR01 (sample SAMN03273951, study PRJNA271842) | soil metagenome | isolation source: rice field ambient CO2 | place: India: CRRI Experimental farm Cuttack,Odisha-753006 | collected 2013-12-17
TGAAAGCATGCTAAAGCTTCATTTTTAAACAATGCATCCAACAACTGCCCCACCACTGGTTGGGCAGTACCAAACATTGGGAACAAGTGCGGATACAAGTACGGCGCCGCATGAATACCCAAGTATACCGCCATTTCAGGATGCTCTGGCACTAATTCGGCATAGAGATTGGGAATCATCACGTCGACCCCAGCGACCGCTAAGTGTAAGTCTGCTACCAACTTTTCCACCGCCTGCACATAGGATTGATGCATATCAGCCGTCGCGTCTAGCACGTCCGCCCCGTTACCAAAAGTCGCATCCTCTCGTAATAAGATCTGAGTTCCCCGGCTGACCACAGAATCTAAGGTCAAGTGATATGAGTCCAGGCGATACCGTTCGATCGTTCCTAACTGTAGCGCTGATTGAGGCCACTTAAAAGCGGTCCCGCGCAACGCTCGACCATTTTTGCGATCAAGTAACGTCTTGATCGTTGAGCAACCATCACCAACAATATTGGCTGGAATTCGTTCGACGATTGCTTGCACACGACCATCGATAACCAAAAAGCGATAACTTGATGCGACTACCACTTCCTCGGCCATTACCGCGGACGTTTGCTCGAATAGTTGCCGGACGACTTGTTCAAACAGTCCGCGTTCGGGCATAATCCGAAAGACAATTACTTTGTGCGACTCATCCGCCGCTTTTAATACGATCCCACCAGCTTGAACGTACCGATCATAATCAGCAATCAACTGATTAGCTGTATGATATGTCTGTGAAGCCGGCACCGGAACCCCGTGCTCAGCCAGAATTTGTTTGGCCGCTGCTTTATGTGTCAGTACGGTCGTTAGCGCCTGTGAATTTAAATCCGTTCCGCTCCCATTCACAACTAATTGCGACCGTCCTAACTTAGTCAATCGTAAAATGTTAGCGTGTGGGTCAACAACGTCCACCTGCACTCCCCGCGTCAAGGCCTGCTGGGCTAGTTGCTGGCTCGATAGATCTAGCGCGGTAAAGCCCGCAAGTTCAAACGGACGTTCATTGCTCGATTCCTGATAGCGTGCAGCCCGTTCGAGTGCCCATGCTAACGGATCGGCTTGCATGGCAATCTGCGCACTCAGCGTCTTCTTTGGATCAGTGACCCGCGACTTCAACTGTTTGAGTAACACGGCATCTTCATTTGGTAGGCCATAGGTTTTAACAAAATCAGCAAGTGCATCTAAAACTTGAACAGCCGGCACGGCCTGAGCACTAGCCGTCGTTGGATTTTCACCCAAAACTTGACGGGTCAATTGGTCAGCTTGAGCGTTGACTTGGGATACCATCTTAGCTGGAAGTGCCGGCATCATTACGAAATAACTCGCCAACAAACGAACAAATGCCACCGCGTTCGCGTCCACCCCGACTGGACTAGTTGGATCGAGATCCAAGCCCCGGTATTCAAGATAATAGACCCCCTGCCGGGCCATCATAGCTAGCTGCCCATTACTCCGAAGCCGAACTGGCCCGTCAAAATCATTGACCGACAACAACTGCTGTTGACGAACAGCCGCCGTCAACTTGGCCACGTAGCGATCAATTGACGTATAGTCTCCCGTCACTTGACTGTAGCGACCATCGGGATGTTGAACACTACTGCGCTGTGGACGACTCGTAGTATCCGTAACGGCTAGGCGTGGTGAAGCGCCAAATAAATACTGAATCAGCCAGTTCATGCGCACCAATCCCTGAGCGACTTTCAGATAAATTGCATTGCGAAAGTCAACATAACTGTGATACTGCTGATGGAAAGTCTCTGTATATAAACGGGTGAATAAAGCTTCATTCAAGCTCATATTCACGTGACTACCAGTCGTCATTAATCGCTGTAACTCATACTTACGAGCTAAGTCGCGACGACGCTGATAGCTGACTTGATCAACATCAGCCAGTGGAACGTTCGTTAGATCATCCGGCAACACAGGCGTACTCGACAGTGGCCAAAGTCGTTCGTCCGCATCGAGTGACCGCCGTGCTGCGGTATTCAAGCCCTTCAGATACGCCATCAATGCAGGAATGTCACGACGCACCGGCGTAGTAAACTTTAAAGCACTTGCGGAAAAGCCCGGACGTAACTGATGATTTTGTTGCGCTGATCCAAACGCTTGCGGGTGTGCTGTCGTCGCTAAGTGACCATGGTCGTCCACCCGGTGCATGGTGACCTCTAGTCCTAAATTAGCCTGATGAACGAGTGGGACTAAGTGATACTGTACAATTGCCTTACCAACGGCATCTAATTCCATAATGATCAATCCTTTATAATTATTTTGTTCGTTAAACTGATTATTCGGTGTCCTTCATTGTAAATGCTATAATAGTTGGGACTAGTTTTGCAAGGAGGGATTTCAAACGATGCAACAACCATTAGCCTACCGGATGCGACCAAAAACGCTGAAAGACGTTGTCGGCCAGCAACAATTGGTCGGCCCAGGCAAGATCATCGCCCGGATGGTCAAAGCCAAACGACTATCATCAATGATTCTATACGGCCCACCAGGTACTGGCAAGACTAGTATCGCGAGTGCCATTGCCGGTTCCACCAAGTATGCTTTTCGCATGCTGAATGCAGCTACCGACAGTAAAAAACAACTTCAAATCGTAGCCGAAGAAGCCAAAATGAGCGGGACGGTCATTCTTCTGCTGGATGAAATCCACCGGTTGGATAAAACTAAACAAGACTTTTTATTGCCTCACTTAGAAAGTGGCCGCATCATTTTGATTGGTGCTACGACCGAAAATCCATATATTAGCATTAATCCAGCCATCCGTAGTCGAACGCAGATCTTTCAAGTTTTCCCGCTCACTGACGATGATATTCAGCACGCGGTGGAACGAGCCCTCGCTGACGAAAAAAACGGTCTTGGCAGTTACCACGTTGATTTAGCACCCGCGGCCATGCACCACCTGTGCACCGCTACCAACGGTGATTTGCGCAGTGCCCTCAATGGGTTAGAATTGGCCGTATTATCATCGTCTCCGGCCGATGACGGCACTATCGCCATTTCACAACAAACGATTGAAGAATGCTTGCAAAAGAAAGCCTTATCCGCAGATAAAGATGGTGACGCCCACTACGACGTGATCTCGGCCTTTCAAAAGTCCATACGCGGTTCCGACGTAAACGCTGCATTACACTACTTAGCCCGGCTAGTTGAGGCGGGGGATTTAAAGAGTATTATGCGTCGGCTGATGGTGATTGCCTATGAGGATATTGGATTAGCTAATCCAGCCGCGTGTGCCCACACCGTCGCAGCTGTTCAAGCTGCCGATCAATTGGGATTTCCTGAAGCACGGATTCCGCTAGCTGACGCTGTGATTGAATTAGCCTTATCGCCAAAGTCAAATTCAGGGATCAGTGCCATTGATGCCGCGCTCACAACGGTCCGTGACGGCCATTTCGGTGATATCCCGGCCGACATCAAGGATGCGCATTATCAAGGCGCTGCCAAACTCGGTCATGGTGTTGGATACGATTTTCCACACGATCACCCGGGTGATTGGGTCGCTCAACAGTATTTACCAGATGCCATCAAATCAGCCAAGTATTACGAGCCCAAAACAAATGGCCGCTACGAAACAGCCCTTGCGCAACAATACGAAAAATTATTAAAGGCTAACGAGAGAAATCGCTAACAATACCTTGGTTGTGCTAATAATTGCAACTTTTATTTTTATATGCTAGACTAAGAGTCGAAATTACTAAGGTGTGCGCATTGCTCTAAACAAAGTGTTGCCGAACAATTAATACTACTTTGGGATGTCCGTTAGCTAATTCCATAACATGCCTTATCCTTTGGTAGTTAGCGAATTAGTCAGAACGTCCCACCTGCCTTAAAGCGGGTCAATACTGAAGGGCGATTAACGGCACCACTAGTTTTTCCGGAAGTTTACTTCCGTTGGTCAGGACTTGTTCCTGGCCTTTTTTTGTGGCGTGAAAGCGACCCAAGTTCACAACGTCATTTTACTAACACCGTCCAAAACTCATGGGGAGAATGGTTAATTGGGAAGCCGGTTATACATGAATAATCTCGGCTACTGAAATACAGTCCATCACGCTGGTTTGGGTATTTCTGCAACAATCCGGCACTCCTGAACAATTACTCATCCTCATAAAACCAGCATGACGTGTGTCGCAATCATTTGACGCTAAATTGTGTTGTGTGAACTACTAGTACTAATCGCTTATCTTTAGCTAGCATTGCATTTGTCTTCTCTTCCGGAATCAACTAAAATAAGATTAACATCACTTGTTGGAGGTTCATTTTGATTACATTACTGCTTGTCATATACACGCTCATTGCGGGTTGGCTCAGTTATTATCTGCTGACGCACCAGTCCCGACCATTTCTCTTTTTTGACCCGAACAAAGCGCCGACAATCAAACACGTCGCACGCTATGGTGGCGGCTTAATGTTACTAGTTACCATCGCCTGTTTCGTGACCATCTTTGTTCAAGCGACAATGCTAATTGCCATTGTACTGGCTAGCGGTTCACTGATTATGATGGCAATTGCACTAATTTTAGTGAGTTTCATGCAAATCTCATAGAAAACGCTTTTTATTTTTTGCGAAAACCTTTACAATATAGTTATAAAGTAATGAGGGGTGAGAATGATGTTACAACAATACCAACACATTTTAGTTCCTGTTGATGGTTCTTATGAAGCGGAATTAGCATTTAAAAAGGCGGTTGCCGTCGCGAAACGGAACGGACCTAACGCCTCAGTTCACATGGTCCACGTGGTTGATACCCGTGCTTTCCAAAACATTTCTAGTTTTGATACGACCATGGTTGAACAAGTGACCGATACTGCTCAAAAAACGTTGGACAAGTACGTTGCAGAAGCTAAGGCGGACGGCTTAGATAACGTGGATTATTCGATTGAATATGGCGCACCTAAGACGATTATTGCGCGCGACGTTCCTAAGGATATGGGCATCGATTTAATTATGATTGGCGCAACTGGTCTCAACGCGGTTGAACGCTTATTGATCGGGTCAGTCACCGAATATGTCACTCGGATGGCTGTTTGTGACGTTCTCGTTGTCCGGACTGACTTGGAAAATAAGCCAGCTCCTAAACCAAAGAAAAAGTAATCTTTTGATACACGTACAATAAAAATCGGCTCAGTGAAGTTACTTACCTCACTGGCCGATTTTTTACTATTTGCCAAAATCATACCGCTTACTGCTCTAAAATTGCCCGGTAAAGCGCCTGACCAAGATCATTCATCGCGACCGTTTGCGCGGTACGTTCCCCACTAGCAGTCATCATCGTCATGATAAAAGTCCCCTGACGATTCTGAACGATGGCCGCATCATTTTGAACACCGTATGCTTGATAGTCCCCAGTTTTGTTATAGATCGTCGCGCGTGTTGGCAGATTTTTGACCAACTTACTGTGATCCGTGTTCGCCTTCAAAATCGTTAACATCGCGTGATCGGCTTTGTTCGAGATCAAACGCAGGTTCGCCAGTCGTTTCAGCACCGTTGCCACATCCCGAACCGAAGTATCGTTATCATGCCCGGCCTTTAGTGCGGCAGTATCCATTAACCGCCGAGCCATTTTTGTATCAGTCAGACCCAACTGTGCAATTTCCGTGTTGACCGCCGAGAAGCCGCCAACACGATCCAACATGATATTAGCAGCCGTATTATCACTCTCCGTAATCATGCGTTTCGTGATTTCAGCATACGTCAACTGGCTTCCAGCTGGTAACGTGTGCAACGTCCCGGTTCCACCAACTTTATCGGCAGCACGCAGGGTATAACGATCCTGCATGCGCCAATTATTTTGATGGACCTGATCAAAGGCAGTGACCATAATAAATAACGTGATCAAACTGCCAGCACGTTGCGCTCGATTATTCAAAACCACGGTCTGGCTACCCGTTAATGGCATCACCGCTACCGAAGTTTGACCAGCCAACCCATTCGTTGCTTGCGCAACCAGATCAGTAACTGTCGTAGTCGGAAATGTCTGTTTTGCCTTCATCGGTGCGTCAGAATCGCTGGCAGCCGGCTTATGCACCTGGCTTTTACCTGCCGACTCGGCAGTTGCCGATGTCGTAGACGACCACAATAGTTGTCCCACGATATAGCCGCCACCCAGCAATAGTAACCCCGCAATTAATACCCCAAGGAGTGTTTGTGGCCTAAAGCGACTCGAAAAAGTTGTCCGCCGTGATTGTTGACGCCGCCGCTGGACTCGGCTTTGCTGATTGACATCACCATTCACTGGCGTTAGACGATGACCACATTTTAGGCAAGTCACGGCATGCGGTGAATTTTGGTAACCACAGTTTTGACAACTCATCTTCACATTCCCCCCGGTATTAAAAATAGGACAGTCAGCGGTGTGCCGTGCCTAATGGGAACCGCAATATCTCCCATTAAGCGCGGCCGTTCACCGCTAACTGTCCTATCACGTTATCTAAGCGTCGTTAGCCACTTGCAAGGGTGCAATATGGTACTCGGCCATTTCTTTCGTGATTTTTTCGGTCAAACTACTGTTATGTGTCACCAGACTTAACGCATACGCCACGTAATAGTGATCATGCGCTGACTGGACATTATTTAAAACAACTTCATTGGCCGCCTTTTGTGCATACAAACGGTCTAATAAATAAAGTGACTGACTCTCCTGAGCCTTCTTGAGTGCCAAGTCGATCAACTCCAAAGCTTCCTCTGGAAAATTGATCTTAGCATACAATTGTGCGGCTGAGGCGTAAATCAAAATTTCATTTTGTAAGTAATCGTCGTCACCCATCGGCATTGCTTGCGCATCCATTGTGTGTAAGGTAGCAACTGCCTGTTTGACAAAAATTTCAGCCTTGTCATAGGCCTGCTTACGTTCATAAGCTAAGCCGGTTCCAAGTGTGGCCAGGATGGCAAACATATCGTGACTAGACTTGACGAACTGATTAAGCAACATCCCAAAGTTAAAGATGGCTTCGTCAGCATTGTCATTGAGCACTAATTGAAGATAGCCCTCATAGTAATAATACTGTTTCTTATCCGTATTACTACGTAACTGCTTCGGACGGATATGCTGGAACACATCCTGAGCCTCTTCCAGTTGTGTATGTCGAATCAAAGTATCAATTTTTTTGAAGGTCCGATATAACTGGTCGTCATTTTCAATAATGACTTCCGATAAACGAATTCCTAATCGATTACAAATTTTCATCATAATCTTCATACTTGGAATTTTACTTTTTTTCTCGATTAGACTAATCGTTGCCTGAGTACAAATCCCATCAGCCAGTTCCTTCTGCGACATGCCCTTCCGCTTTCTGAACTGCCGCACTTTTTCTCCTAATATTCTCATGCTTAACCCCTCTTCATTGATTGCCTTAAACCAAACTCATTTTGTAACTCCCCTTGCTGCCCCCACTAAATGAACAAGGGTATCGTGACACCTAATCAATCCTCGTTAATCCGTTCGAATAATTGAGCACTAACCAATTGGACAATACCAATTACGCATATAATTATATTCACATAACGGAATTTTAGCAAGAAATACGCGTAATTCTTATTTAATATTAAGTTTATACCATGATATCGGCCGAAGGTCATTTATTAATTATCCAGGCTTACAGTTCGTTAACCACCCTAATCAAGGACTTGTTCATTAAAAGTGAGAACTACTGAAAGCGATTTAAAGGGGAGCGAATTAACCTTATTAACAGCAAACATCAATTGTCATGACACCCTCAATTAATCGGTTGACGTGGCTTAATAATTAAGATTAGTTCTCATACTTCTTTCAGTAGTTTATAACCAACTAACTAACCAATTTATCAATTGATAAAAATAATAATGCTTAGATTGACCCTGTAATCTTCGTAGTTGGCCCGGTCGATTTGTGATCAGCCCGTCAGCCCCCATGGCCGTCAGTCGCTGCATTGCAAGCGGCCGATCAACAGTCCAGAAGTAGACGATCCGATGTTGGCGGTGGGCCGCACTGATCTGCTCACGGGTCGCGGTCAGTGCTTGTAAAGAATAAAATCCCGCGACGGAATTAGAAAAATCCGTCAGATAAAACGGCGTTATGAAGCCAACCGGTAGTTGCGCCGCCCGTTGATGTAATCGTTCAATCACACGATAGTCCAAAGAGTGTACCGCCCCTTTTTGTTGTATCAGTCGTTGTGCATAGTTGTCGGCAAAAATCCCCATTAGTTGATCAGCCGTCCCAACTGACTTGATTTCGACTAATAAAGGTTGCTGTAATTTTTGTGCCACCGCAAAGTACTGCTTAAACGTACTCAAGTAGCCTTTTTGACCATGCTCCCGTAGTGGTAATCCACTCAACTTATCAACGGGGTACTCATGAACGGGACCGGGTTGACCCGCTAAAGCTTTCAGCGTTGGATCATGCATGACGACCCAGTGGTGATCCGCTGTCGGCTGGATATCCATTTCGACCATATCAGGCTGAACTTGCTTTACAGTCCTTTTAAGCGCCGCTGTGGTATTTTGGACACCGTCACGACCATTAACACCCCGATGTGCAATAATTGCTAGCGGCGCCGTTGGTGGCGTTCCTAGCCACCAGCCTGCGTAACCACCCAAGACTAGCAAACCGGTCAACGTAAGTAGCCCAGTTTGCCAGTTAGAGTGACCGGCGATTGCTGTTTCTGGCCAAAAGCGCGACCACCATCCCATAAACATTAACCAAGCCAGCAGTTGCAACCCAGTCATCATGAAAACTGCAACAAATTGACTGACCAGCTGGCTAACAGCGCCACTAGCCCACACTATGCCACCACCAATGATTGCCATAACGAGCCAGCTAATCAGCCAAAGTGGTCCCGCCACAGGAAGCCAGTCATAACGCGTATTAAAGATTATATTTTGAACAGTCGCTGGCAATTGTATGCTCGCTTGTAAAGTTGCTAAATAGCCTAACCAACCGAGTGGTAACCACCACACCGCCGTAAACATTAACAGCACCCAGCGATACAAAAATTGACCGGCCTGCCACGACTCATGATTACTACGAGCGACCATGGCTGGTAACCAGGCACTCAAAAGCAACAAGCCTAGCAAGCTGACTACCCCACCGACCAGAATCCCGAGCACCTTAGCGAGTACCGCCAGCAATATGCCGGCCAACCACCAGCAGGCTAGCGGTCCAGCCAGTTGGCGCGCTCCCTGCATCACTAAGTGCCATCCGCGACTTAACAACCTGACCCCTCCTCACAAAAAAAGGCGGCCGTGATGAATCGCTTCATCCCAACCACCACAAAACTCATTACTATCTTATTCCGCGTCTAACGCAACGAAATCATAGTGAATATCAGATTGACGTTTGAATTCATCAAAACCAAGTTGGATCAATTGATCGATCAACGCCGTATAACTAATGCCCGAAACTTCCCATAGCTTTGGATATAAACTAATGTTAGTAAAACCAGGTAACGTATTGATTTCACCCAAGTATGGTTCACCATCTTCAGACACTAAGAAATCGACGCGTGCCATTCCTTTTAGACCAAGCGCTTTAAACGCGTCTAGCGACATCTGTTGAATCCGTTTCGTCAAATCAGCTGGTAATTCGACTGGTAATTCGAACGTCACACCACTCGCATCCACGAACTTATTATTATAGTCGTAGAACGTGTCCGTCTTCGGCACATCAATGGCACCAAGCTTAGATGCCTTAGGATTTTCATTGCCTAAGATCGAGCATTCCACTTCACGCGGATTGTCAATCGATTCTTCAACTAAAATCTTGTAGTCATATTTGAACGCATCGGCCAAACCATCCAAGTATTCTTGTTCATTCTCAGCTTTATGAATCCCAATCGACGATCCTTGATTGGCTGGCTTAATGAATAAATGATCACCCACGTGGGCTTGTAAATAAGCGTACGTCATTTGGTCCCGGTTTTCCGGTGTAACCACCACGTACTTGGTGTTTTGAATATGATGATGCGTTAAAATCTGCTTCGTAATATCCTTATCAAAACTAGCTGCCGACGCTAAGACACCACTACCAACATACGGCTTCTTCAATAACTTGAACAGCCCTTGTAAAGTACCATCTTCCCCTAAGTTACCATGAACCACTGGATAGAAGATATCAACATCTTTGGCCAGTGTCAGGTTCTTGATGGGAGCTAATGGATCACTCATGTCCAACTTTGGCATTTCTTCGGCGACGACTTGATCTTCTGGTTCACCATCAAATACGCGCCGAGTTGCAGCATCACTCAAGACAATCCCGTTCTTCGTGATTAAAAACAAGTCAATCTCGTACTTATTCTTGTCCATGGCATCATAAATGTTGTGCGCTGAACGCTTCGAAACATCATGTTCTGAAGAGTTACCACCAAACAACATACCAACATGGATCTTTTTTTGTGTCTCCATAATTTTGTTCATCCTATCAAGGTTTATTTCATACTACGGCTTAGTTAATTCTACAATATCTGAGCACAATTGAAAACATTTTTACAATAAAACGTTGTTTTTTACGCGTCAAATGGCGCAGTCAAGACAATCTTACCCAACATTTGCCCCGTCTCTACGATTGTGTGCGCAGTTCGCAAATTTGCTGCATTAATTCCAGCTAAAGTCCGCTTGGTCGTCGGTACAATCACCCCGGCATCGGCCAGTTGCGCTACCTGTGCCAGAATACTCCCCTGCGTCGCCATCGATGGCAACTGATAGTTAGCCTTCGTAAACATAAACTCCCAAGCAAAATTCAAACTTTTCGGCTTTAGTAACGCCATTGGCAAGGGGTGCTGATTTGTCACTACGGCGACGATCGTGCCAAGTGGCCGGA
>JXWR01000113.1_pt1 | contig 10767 bp, 10 predicted proteins | sample 315541 | NCBI WGS metagenome assembly JXWR01 (sample SAMN03273951, study PRJNA271842) | soil metagenome | isolation source: rice field ambient CO2 | place: India: CRRI Experimental farm Cuttack,Odisha-753006 | collected 2013-12-17
TGCTATTCATAATCATTCCTCACCTTCTTTTATAATAAATTCATAATTAATTATATAACCAAGAATTAAATATTTGGTAAAATAAGCCTACATAGCTAAACATCGGCTATTTTTTGTGGTAAAATGCGAAAAATAATTAATGATTGTTGACAGAAATTTAAAATATGTTAAAGTAAATGGTAATGATTACTATTGTAAACTAATTTGATTGTTGAAAGAAGGGAAATCTTATCGCTAAGAAGTCAAAAATTGAAAAAGAAAAACGTATTGAAGCAACTGTTCGAAAATATGAAAAAATTAGACAAGAATTAAAGGCTAAGGGTGATTATGTGGCATTGAGCCGTTTACCACGTAATGCTTCACCTACTAGAATTCATCGCCGTGACGCTATTGATGGCCGTCCACGTGCCTATATGCGTAAATTTAATATGTCTCGAATTAACTTTAGAAAATTGGCTCACGATGGGAAACTTCCCGGAGTTAAAAAAGCCAGTTGGTAAAAAAGTAGTGCATTTAAAATGCACTACTTTTTTTGTGTCTAAATTTGGTATGATGGTTTTAAGAATACTTTTAGGTGGGATTTTTAAAATGCAAAAAGCCAAGCGACAATTAATTATTGAAAAAATAATTACCCAACATCAAGTGGGAACTCAAGAGGAGTTAATGCACTATTTACAATCCTCAGGTATAGAAGTAACCCAAGCAACTTTATCCAGAGATATGAAGGATTTAAAGATTATTAAACAAAAAAATAGTAACGGAAAATATTACTATACAGTTTTTAAGTCGGGAAACGAAAATGAATATAAACGCTTATACGAAAATATCAGCGAATATGTTATCTCAATTAAGCAAATTCAGTTTTTAAATATTATTCAAACTATGCCTAATTATGCCAACATGATCGGTGCCATTATTGATGATATTGGTTTACCAGAAGTGCAAGCTTCGATTGCGGGCCATGATACATTGGTGATTTTTTGTAATGATAATGCCGAGGCTCAAAAATTTAATCAAATTATTAGTCAGCATTTAAAATAAATTAAGAAGCTAGTGAAACTTAGAGCTATACCAATTCACTGGCTTTTTTTAATACCAATTTATGAAAGCGATAACAAAAAATGTTGACGGGTAAAATGTAATCGTTTACAATTAAACGTGTTGATAATAATTAACTTAGGAGGTATACGTATATGCCATTATTAATTGTTGCATTAGGGGTAGTCCTTTTAATTTTCTTAATAACTAAATTAAAATTGAATACCTTTGTTTCTTTAATCATCACTGCTTTTGCAGTAGCCCTTGTATTGGGAATTCCTTTAGATAAGGTTCCAACAGTTATTACTGATGGATTAGGTTCTCAATTAGGTAGTTTGGTAATTGTTTTCGGAATGGGGTCTATGATTGGTAAACTTCTTTCTGAATCTGGTGGGGGTCACCGAATTGCCAATACATTGATTGAAAAATTTGGTAGAAAACACATTCAACTTGCAGTTATTTTAGCATCATTCATTATTGGTTTAGCACTTTTCTTTGAAGTTGGATTAGTTGTTTTACTACCTATTATTTTCATCATTGCTAAAGAATTAGAAGTTCCATTGATGGAACTAGCTATTCCGATGGCAGCTACATTAAACGTTATGCACGGATTTATTCCACCACATCCTGCACCAACTGCAATTTCAGAAATCTTTAAAGCTAACATTGGCCAAGTTATTATTTATGGATTAATTGTTGCAATTCCAACAGTTATTATTTCAGGTCCGCTTTATAATCGATTTTTGAGAAAAGTTATGCCAGGCGTTTATCGTGTCCAAGATGAAATACCTGCTTTGGGGGAAGTAAAGGAATTTGATTTAAAAGACACACCAAAATTTGGTATTAGTGTGGTAACTGCTATGATGCCAGTTATTTTAATTGGTTTAGCAACTATTATCGAATTTATGATTCCAAAAGGAACTATGGCATATAAGATTGTGGCATTTATCGGTAACGAAAATGTTGCAATGTTAATTTCACTAATTTTTGCCATCTTCACTATGGGTGTTGGTCAACACATCAGTATGAAGAAGATTAGCTCAATTATGGAAACTGCAATTGTACAAATTGCTGGTATGTTATTCATCATCGGTGGTGGTGGTGCCTTTAAACAAGTATTAGTATCTGGTGGAATTTCAGACTATATTTCAAACATCTTTACTAATATCCATATGTCACCATTACTTGCCGCTTGGATTATCACAGCCATCTTACGTGTAAGTTTAGGTTCATCTACCGTTGCGGCATTAACTGGAGCTGGTTTAGTTACTCCATTAATTGCTCAAACTGGTGCTAACCCGGCTTTAATGGTACTAGCCGTTGGTGCTGGTAGTGTATTTGGCGGTCACGTTAATGATGCTGGTTTCTGGATGGTTAAAGAGTACTTTGGTCTTTCATTGAAAGAAACCTTTGCTGCTTGGTCACCATTAACTTGTTTAATCGGGGTTTCCGGTTTATTGTCAATTTTATGTTTATCATTGTTTGTTTAATCAATAAATTTCAAAAAAATTTTTTGTATAAAAATTCGATATATTCGTTAATAAGTGCATAAAAATATAAATATGCAAATGATAATTCAAAATTATTGAATAATTGAATTTTTACGGAATTATGGGGTAAGCAAAATCAAGATATCGCTTACATGTGTATGCTAAGATTAATTTGTAAATGGAAATGAGGGGGAAGCGTTATGACAACAAATCAAGGTCCAATTCACATCACATCAGAAATTGGAAAGTTAAAGACGGTTTTAGTTAAACGACCTGCTGAAGAAGTCCAAAACTTTACACCGGAAATGATGCCAAGATTGTTATTCGATGATATTCCATATTTACCAATCGCACAGCAAGAGCATGACAACTTTACCAATGTACTTCGAGATAATGGGGTAGAAGTACTATATTTGGAAAAATTAGCGGCTGAAGCTTTAGATGCAGGTGGCGAACAGGTTAGAAATAATTTTGTTGACCGCATGCTTGCTGAATCAGGATTTGTGGGTGGAGTAACTCATGATGCTTTAAAAGAATATCTTTTAAGTATGAATAACCAAGATATGGTTAATAAAATTATGGCCGGGGTTCGAAAAAATGAAGTAGATTTTGTTTCTAATGATCTAGTTGATTTAGCCGAAGAATCTGATTATCCATTTTTCATGGATCCAATGCCTAATTTGTACTTTACTCGTGATCCATCAGCTTGTATTGGTAATGGTTTAAGCATTAATCACATGACTTATCCAGCTAGACAACGCGAATCTTTATTTAACGAAGTAATTATTAAACATCATCCAAGATTTAATAATGAAAATGTTCATGTTTGGCGTGATCGTAATCACAATACCCGTATTGAGGGTGGGGACGAATTAGTATTAAGTGATCACGTAATGGCTATTGGGGTTTCACAAAGAACTTCTGCTCAAGCCATTGAAGATATTGCTAATAGTCTATTTAAAGATAGCCAATTTGATACCGTTGTGGCTATTAAGATTCCACATAACCACGCTATGATGCATTTAGATACGGTCTTTACCATGATTAATTACAATCAATTTACAGTCCACCCAGGAATTTTAAATGGTGGCAAGATTGATACCTGGATTATTACACCAGGTAAAGATGTTCAACTTAACTTAGATCATCGCACTGATCTAAAAGGAGTTTTAAAAGACGTATTAAATCTCGATGAATTAGAAGTTATTCCAACCGGTGGGGGCGATCCAATTATTGCCGGTAGAGAACAATGGAATGATGGCTCAAATACTTTGGCTATCGCACCAGGGGTGGTTGTAACTTATAATCGTAACTATGTATCTAATGAACTTCTTAGAAAACATGGTATTAAAGTAATTGACATTTTATCAAGTGAATTATCAAGAGGACGTGGGGGCCCTCGTTGCATGAGTTGTCCAATCGTTCGAGAAGATATCTAAATTAATTTAAAGGGGTAAATTATTATGGATAAGAATTTTAAACAAAATGTATTTCAAGGACGTAGCATTTTAGCAGAAACTGACTTAACACCAGCCGAATTAAACTACTTAGTTGATTTTGGTTTACACTTAAAACAATTAAAAAAGGATAATATTCCTCATAAATATTTGGAAGGTAAAAACATTGCTTTACTTTTTGAAAAGGCATCTACTAGAACTCGTTCATCATTCGTCACTGCTTCAATTGAATTAGGGGCTCATCCTGATTATCAAGGAAAAGATGATATTCATCTAGGAACTAAAGAATCAGTTGAAGATACTGCTAAAGTTCTAGGTAGAATGTATGATGGTATTGAATTCCGTGGATTTAAACAAAGTGTGGTTGAAGGTCTTGCTAAATATTCAGGAGTTCCAGTATGGAACGGACTAACTGACGAATGGCACCCAACTCAAACTATTCCAGATTTAATGACCGTTAAAGAAAACTTTGGTACCTTAAAAGGCAAAACCTTAGCATTTATGGGGGATGGTCGTAATAACGTTGCTCACAGTTTAATGATTGGTTGTGCCATGGTTGGTATGAACGTTCGTATTGTAGCTCCTAAAGAATTATTCCCTGCTCAAGATCAAATTGATTTAGCTAATGAATATGCTAAAAAATCAGGTGCTGATGTCATGGTAACTGATGATATTGATCAAGGTGTTAAAGGCGCTAACGTTATTTATACTGACGTATGGGTATCAATGGGTGAAGATAATTGGGAAGAACGTGTTAACCTATTAAAACCTTACCAAGTTAATATGGACGTTATGAAGAAAACCGGTAATGCCGATGGTGACGATTTAATCTTCATGCACTGCTTACCAGCCTTCCACGATACTAATACTGAATATGGACAAAATGTTCAAGCTAAGTATGGTATCCACGAAATGGAAGTTACTGATGAAGTCTTTAATAGTCGTTATGCAAGACAATTTGATGAAGCTGAAAACCGTAAACATGGTATTAAAGCCATGATGGCAGCTACTTTAGGTAATTTATTTATTCCAGAAGTTTAGGAATGCAAAAGATGGCAAATAGTAAATTACTATTTGCCATTTTTTAAATAACGTTAAAAAGGGGAAATAAAAATGGGAAGAAAGATTGTAGTAGCATTGGGTGGAAATGCAATTTTAACGGATAATCCAACCGCTGAAGCACAACAAAAAGCATTATTAAATACCGCAAATGACTTAGTTAAATTTGTTGAAAATGGTGACCAATTAATTATTTCGCATGGTAATGGTCCCCAAGTTGGTAATTTATTGTTACAACAAGCTAAAGGAAGTACTAAAGAAAATCCAGCAATGCCTTTAGATACTTGTGTAGGAATGACTCAAGGAAGTATTGGTTACTGGTTACAAAACGCCATGGATCAAGTGCTTCGTGAAAAGAATTTAAATACTAGTGTAGCCACAGTGGTTACTCAAGTTGAAGTTTCTGATACAGATCCAGCTTTTGAGAATCCTACTAAGCCAATTGGTCCTTTTATGACCAAAGAACAAGCAGACCAAGCTCAACAAGCTAATCCGGATTATCGTTTTGTGGAAGATGCAGGTCGCGGATATCGCCGGGTAGTTCCATCACCTAAGCCAATTAATGTAATTGAAAAAGATGCTGTAAATAGTCTGGTTCAAGCTAACATTATTCCCGTCTCAGTTGGTGGGGGAGGGATCCCAGTAGTCAACCAAGATGGTAAATTAGTTGGTCGAGAAGCCGTAATTGATAAGGATTTTGCTAGTGAAAAATTAGCTGAACTAGTTGATGCCGACTTATTAATTATTTTAACGGCTGTGGATTACATTTATGTTAACTACAATCAACCTGATCAAAAGAAATTAGAAAACGTGACAGTTGATGAGCTAAAAGAATATATTGATCAAAACCAATTTGCACCTGGTAGTATGTTACCTAAGGTTCAAGCAGTAATCGATTTTGTGGAACAAACTGGCAAGACCGCCGTGGTAACCTCACTAGAAAATATTGATCAGTTCATTAAGAATCAAGCAGCTACAATTATAACTAAATAAAGTGTGCACTTAAGTTTTCGATAATCGCTGATTAATGGGTTTATAGACCGTGTTTTGATAACTAAAACAAAAACCGCTAACCAATTTGGTTAGCGGTTTTCGTTTGTGCTTGTGGTAAAAAATGTGTATTCTCGAAAAACATGGTACAATTTAGTTATTGATTGTTAGGAGAAAAATGATGAAAAAACTATATTGGGATAGTATTGAATATGATAAACAAAAAATATTTTTTACCGTAAGTGACAAAGGATTAACCTTTGTTTCTTCTCCTGGAAAAAAACTCTCAGAGATTTTTGATTTTTATTCAGGAAATCAATATAATTATGAATTTAAATATGAAGAAGAAAAAACGATTGAAACTAGAATTCAATTATTAGAATATTTTAATGGCAGTAAGAAAGAAAACTTTGATTTACCGATTGATTTAGAAGGCTTTGGAACGGACTTACAAAAACAGATTTTACAAGTGGTATCGAAAATTCCATATGGACAAACTAAATCTTATCAAGCTATTGCCCAGGAAATTGGAAATCCTAAGGCAATCCAGGCCGTGGCTCATGCCATTGCGCTTAATCCAATTTTATTTGTGATTCCCTGTCATCGGGTAATTAAATCTAATGGAGAAATCGGAGATTATCGTGGTGGTAAGGAATTCAAACAAACCCTAATTGAATTTGAAAAACAAAATTTAACTAAATCAACGGTAACCAAAAAACGCGTTTTTCCTAAAATTAGTCAATTAAATAAAGCTGATCATTAATTAGGTCAAATGGTTGATGGTGGCGATTTAATTGTTTAGTAGCATCTGGTTCTACATAGTTAGCCATTTGCCAAAAATCTGTTGTATTAGTGGCGCCATCTTTTTCGCCGATCACAATTAATTGTAATTTGTGGTCGGCTTTTCTAATGGCTTCTAAAATTTGTTGATCGATGGGATCCTCATCTGGTGACCAACTCATAATTACATAGTCGACGGTGTCTTGATATTTTTCAATAGCTGCCAAAGCATCCAAAGGTTCCACGTCGATGACTGGTTTTTTACCCGTCTGATTTTCACTGGTCCAGGCTAGACTATCCGTTGGGTAGACGGTGGTACCTAAGTTTTTAAGCCCTTTAGAAATATAACCATTACCGGCCATAACTTCTAAAACTTTTTTATCTTTGACATACTTGCTAATATCTTGAACAAATGGAGCTGAAATATAGGCCCACATGCCGTAGTGGTCTTCTAAATAGTCTCGATAAGAACGGATTAATTGGTCTAATTTAGGTAAGTTATTAGACAATTCGTTCCAAATTTGGTCGCCTTTGGGATCGTTAGCAGCGTAGGTTTGATTAATTGTGGTATAGATTTCATCTTGGATATCATCCGGTAGTAATAACTCGGGTAAGTCTTGAGGTAATAGACCTTTGGAAATTAAGCTATCGCTTTGAATAATATTATTAATTAAAAATTTAATGCGCGGATAGTTTTGATACATTTTTTGATATTTTAATAGTTGATCAATGTATGGATTGTTACTTTTTGATGCTGAGCGATGTTTTAATAGTTGCTTTTTACGTTTATTAGATACCATCTGAATCCCTCCTAGTGGGTTTATTAAATTATTATACTGTATTTTTTAGTGGACTCAAATGTGTTAGGGCATGTTGTATTTTTAAATTACTGGGGCTATACTGAAGAAACTACAGTAAGGGAGCGAATAGTTTGAAAGCTAAAAAAGTTATTTTAATTACTCTAGGCGTGGTTGCGGTGATCGTAGCTGCCCTTTTTGGAGCCGGATTATATTTTTATCAGGTAGCGGTGGTACCGAGTCAAAAATCATTTTTATCTGAAGAAAAGATTACCAAAGATAATCCTTTATATCCGGAAAAACAATGGTATCAGCATGTCGATAAACTTAGTTGGACAGAAGAATCCACTACGCGCCATTTAAAGTTAAAAGCTAACTACATTAAAGCTGATCAAGCTACTAATAAGACGATTGTGATAGCCCATGGATTTATGGGGAATAAAGACAAAATGTATCCGTATGCCTACTTATTTCATAAACTAGGATATAATGTTTTACTTCCAGATGATCGCGGCCATGGTCAAAGTCAAGGGAATTATATAGGTTATGGTTGGCCAGATCGCATGGACTATATTAAATGGATTAACAAGCTGGTTAAATATACTGGCCCCGATTCTCAAATTGCAGTCTTTGGAACTAGTATGGGTGGCGCCACTACTATGATGATCAGTGGTGAAAAAAGTGTTCCTAAACAAGTTAAAGCTTATATTGAAGATTGTGGTTATACTAGCGTGTATGATGAAATTAAGTACCAAGCTAAAACCATGTATCACTTACCAGAATATCCGTTGGTGCCAATTGTTAGTTTAATTAACGATTGGAAGAATGGTTATACATTTAAAACGGCGAGTGCATTAAATCAAGTTAAGAAAAATAAAAAACCGATGTTATTTATTCATGGCTATGATGATAAATTTGTTCCTACTAAGATGGTTAAACAAGTTTACCAAGCCGACCAAGGACCTAAACAATTGATTGTTATGCCTGGAAAAGGCCATGCTAAGTCGTATGAAAATAATTTGTCAGCATATACGAAGGATGTTAACAAATTTTTGAAAAAGTATTTAGATTAAGGGGTGTTTTTGGCATTTTTTCAGTTATAATGTAAGGTAGTGTATAGATAAAGCAAGAAAGTTGGTAAGAAATTGTTAATTACATTATTAATTGCAATCTTAATCGGCGGATTTTGCGGTATTTACTTTCAAAAAAAACATTATCAAGCAGAATTAGAAGATGCTAGAAATAAAGCTAATCAAATTATCCAAAAAGCTAACGTACAGGCGAGCAGGGAAAGCCATAAAATTGAGGAAGATGGTAAACGTAAAGTACTAGAATACCAGGAATCAATTATGGAAGAATTAGATAGTTTCATAGCCGACAATCAAATTCGTAAAACTAGAATTGATCAAAGACAAAAGGGTCAATTACAAACTGAACAACGGTTAGACACCTTTGGTCAAAATTTAGAAGAATTAAATGATAATTTAGATCAATTGCATGGCGAAATTAGTGCAATTGAAAGTAAATCTCAAAAATTAGTTGAGAAAAGAAGCGAAGTTTTACAAGAACGGGGCCGGCTTAGTAAAGCAGAGGCCCGCACCCTCATCTTTGAGGAGTTAAACGAAGAACTACAGCGAGAAGCGGACATCGAGTTACGCTATTTAAATGATGAAGCCGTAACCAATGCTAGTAAAAAAGCTAGAATGTTAGCCGAAGATGCTATTGAACGTGGACCGGTAGATTTACCGCGAGAACACATTGAACATTCCGTATTGATTACTGATAATGAAACTAAGCGAAAATTAGTTGGCCACGATGCCCAAAATATTCGCTATGTGGAAACTTTAACGGGAACCGATTTAGTGTTTGATGAACAAGATGATAACCTATTGCATGTAGTTACTCAAGATCCAATTAGACGGGAAACTGCTCGATTGAGCTTATCTAATTTATTAATTACTAAGCAAATCACGCCAGCGTCTATTGAACAACAAGTTCAAAAAGCTCAGGATGAAGTAAACGCCAATTTAAGAAAATCGGGTGAGCAGGTTGTGGCATCACTCCACATCGGTTGGATGCATCCTGATTTATTAAAAATTTTAGGACGTTTAAAATATCGAACTAGTTACGGTCAAAATGTATTAAATCATTCGATTGAGGTTGCCCAGATTGCGGGAGTACTAGCTGCTGAGCTAGGAATCGATGTCAAAATGGCTAAGCGAGCCGGTTTATTACATGATATCGGTAAGGCCATTGATCATGAAGTCGACGGAACTCACGTAGAACTAGGGGTAATCCTAGCAGAAACTTATGGTGAAGATCCTACTATTATTAATGCGATTGCGGCACATCATGGGGATGTTGATGTCCAAACCCCAATTGCGGATTTAATTGAAGCGGGGGATTCGATATCTGGTGGACGCCCAGGTGCTCGTAGTGAATCGGTAGAAGATTATGTTAATCGACTAAAAGGCTTGGAAAAAATTGCTAACCAACATATTGGTGTTAAAGATAGTTATGCAATTCAAGCGGGTCGTGAAATTAGAATTTTAGTAGATCCTAAAATTGTCGATGATTCACAAAATAAAAAAATTACCACCGAAGTTAAAAATCAAATTGAAAATGAACTTACCTATCCAGGTAAGATTAAAGTTACCACGATCCGAGATTTTCGAGCAATTGCCTATGTTGGTGATGATCGACGTAAAAAACGAAAATTTAAAGTGGCTAAATAAAAAAACTCGAGGAAATTTTCCTCGAGTTTTTTTATTTTAAAACGCGATTATAGATTTTATCGACGTTTTGTAAATGGTAATTTAAATCAAATAGCTTATCCCATTCGTTAGCTGCAATGGTTGATGCAATATGTGGATCTTGTAATAAAACGGTTTTGAAATCTTCTCCGGTTCGCCAAACGCGCATGGTTAAAGGTTGGATAACATCGTAAGCTTTTTCGCGTGACCAGCCGTGATTAATTAAGGCTAACAGTACATGTTGAGAAAAAATTAATCCGTGATTTAATTCTAAGTTCTTTTTAATTTGTTCGGGATTAACCACTAAGTTATTAATAATTCGGTTCATCCTTTGTAATGTATAATCCGTGATTGCGGTACTATCGGGTAAAATTACTCGTTCAGCAGAAGAATGTGAAATATC
>JXWR01007012.1_pt1 | contig 10764 bp, 1 predicted proteins | sample 315541 | NCBI WGS metagenome assembly JXWR01 (sample SAMN03273951, study PRJNA271842) | soil metagenome | isolation source: rice field ambient CO2 | place: India: CRRI Experimental farm Cuttack,Odisha-753006 | collected 2013-12-17
TCTTCTTCATCTTCTTCTTCATCTTCATCTTCATCTCTTTTCCCTTCCTTGTTATATACCTTATTGAGAAATGAGCTTTGAAACTTTGATATGAAAAATGAAATGATTGCTTGGTTCAAGTCATCATAACAAAGGACATTATGCTCACGAAGTTTAATTGGCCTGCTGAATAATTTTATTCCATTATTAGCTAAAAGACTTATCAACACTGATTCACTAACATCAAATATGCTATCGTTACTATCATAAATATACCCTTGATTATCTTCCTCTTCACCGCTATCCGAGTTATCACTTATACCTCCAGTTTCTATTTTACTATTACTATTACGAGAACGGTGGCGAGGTTTTATCGGCGTTTGGTAAACTACTGGTAAAACATGTTTTTTGTAACTTGCCAAGATGCTAAACAAATCTTTGGAATAAAGACCATTGACTGGATCGAATATCAATATGACCAAATCAACTTTGGAATTTAAATTAGTGAAAATGTATTGAAAAGAATATGTCGTGTCACTGGCAGCGGTTTGTGATCTGACTTGTTCATTCAATTCTTTTTGAATTCTGTTGCGGCCATTACCAATAATACAAACTCTGATATATCTTATCTTCAAATTATCGCTTTTGGGAGCAACCATCATTTTGGGCATTATAAAAGATGGTGATGTTGCACTAGCAGTGTTTCTTGCTGTGGCTAAATATGACTGGTTCCCAGTTTTAATTAAGGCGTTCATATCAATCTCAAAAGTGCCAGAATCATCAGAATCCTCGTCTTTGGCAAAGTAATCACTGTCATCTTCCAATGAGGCGTCCTCAGTTCTGTTAATCAAGTTTGATAGCTTCACTGTAGCAGCATTACTTGGTCGATGTGGCAATGATGGTTGGTCATAATCAGTATCTCGCTTGTCAATGTTGACCACCGACTCTTCGTTATCCGAAGATAATGACAATATTGAATTTACTGAGCGCCCATGACTATTGGTATCACCGCCACTCAACTGCTGGTTTTGATTACTGTTATTAGATGCTTGGATCGATCCAATAGATTGCCACGAAGTGATTGAGAAAGCAGTGGGGTCATCGACTATTGGGGGAGTTCCGTTATGGTTGATAGTGTCGTTTCGAAGAAATTGTCCAACACTGCCATCATTAGCGCCAACGTTGCTGTTGGTGGCGGCAGGAGTCATGCTATCCTTCATGTTATTGAGTTTCGAGTTCTCTAGTGTTTGGTAAATGGACAAGTGTGATGCTAACAATCTGCTGGTACCGCTACCACTGCCAGTGGTTCTGGCGGTTTTATCACTATGATTGGGGAATGGTTTGGGATTAGCAGAATTGATTGGATCTTGGTTGGCTTTTGAATCAAGAAACGTTTTTCTGGTATCTGATTCCAACTTGGTGTGTAAGCGCTTCAAATTTGTCTCGTTATTCAAGATAGCGCCAGCGTTTAAAGGAATTTGTTCATCAATAACAGAATGTTCTGTGTTGGAGCCATTAGATGGAGCAGACATGGACTTATTCATCGCCACCGAGCGTGGTAGATTCTTTTTGGGGGCCCTCGATTGATAATCCATGGTCGTTAGAATACAGATCTAGGTCCGAGAATTTAGTCTTTTTGACCGTGTGTACGTCTGTGTTTAGTGTTTGCGTGTTTTGTTATGGGAATTGGCGAAAATAATAAGGGATACGAATAATAGCGCAGGCAGGAAAAGTAACGTAGAGCAGTGATAAATGAATATGATCACACGTTGCTTAAGCAGCTGAGCTAGATCCGAAGCGCAGAATGGCGATGTGTCTGAGGTTGCAATCACACACTAAGTTCAAGCTTGCTGCGATAAAGGTGCGGGTATGCCAAAGGAAGCTATGATGTGATGTGCAGTGTGTATAGGATGACGCCTTGGTGCTTGAAGCGCTAAGGCAAGAGTGATATAAGTAAGAGTGGGTTTATTATAATTGATATTATCAGGACACCAGAGCACTAGTGACTCAGTGCACTAAACACAGGTCAGAGAAGGAAACCGCACAAGAAAGAAAGTCTTCTTCTCCCTTGCCATCTGCTCTGCTCATCGCCTTCCTGCGCGCTCCCCCCAATCGCCACCTGACTTCCCCATCCAAACACGACATTCTCTTAAACACATCAAGCATAATAACTGTAGATACCCTCTATAGCACACTTCATTCGCCCAGGTCACATGTGCGCACATGTGCGCACCTTATTGCGATAAGACGCATGGTATACCGGGGTCTTTAGCAGCTTCTGCAGCATCCCAGAATAATATTAATAACCATTTACAACAGCCATACAACAATTACGGCATTATATCACATAATAATGGTTCTGGACTACGGTATTGATTGAAGAAAGCACCATTAAAAAAAATAAAAAATAAAAACAAAGATAAACATTCGCTAATCATAAATTAGATAAAATACATCTAACAGAATAAACATAATTAGTTAAATTATAGGGGTGCAAAACAATCGTGACTCAAAATCTCAAAATACTATACATAATCTAAATTCCGACTAATTATCGGTCTTGGGTTTCTTTTCATCACCAGAACCAATATCGCCGCCTTCTGCTGATCTCTTCTTTTCATTTTTTTCGTCTCCAGGTTGAGACTGCGCTGATTGTGAAGCCTGTTGTGCCTGTTGTGGCTGTGAAACCTGTTGAACCTGCTGTGGCTGTGCTGTCTGCTGAGACTGTTGAGGCGGATGTGAGAGTGCCGGTTTCTGTCCTACTGCGGCTTGGAGTTGAGGTTGCACTTGCTGTTGAGGTTGACGGTTAGGAGCTATAGGAATACTAGGTAAGTTTATTGGTGGTCTTGTAACAATTGACTTGACTTGCTTATTTTGCTGCTGTTGTTGCTGGCGATGTTGTTGGTAGGGCTGGTGATGGTGGTGTTGCTGTTTTGGCTGCTGCTGCTGCTGCTGCTGCTGCTGCTTTTGTTGTACTTGGGCCAAAGCTGGTGGTTGAAGCTGAAGCTGGGGCTGTTGCGACAATGGCTGCGTCTGTATAATTTGCGGTCCTCCTGACTGCTCACTCTTGACTGGGCTATCATCAAACTTGACTGGACTGCTGTTTGCACTAGATGGCACCGATCCTTTGTATTTCGATAACTCATCGGTAAGTTTCTTAATTTTGCCTTCAAGCAACTTCATCTTAAGCCCTGAGGCTTTTTGCCCACTGGCAAATTGTTTATTCAATTCTTGCTCGTGTTTCTTGTTCAACTCAGAGATGTTTTCCTGATGTTTGTTGGCTAAAAATTCGCGCAACTTTTTCAAATCTTCAGGATCTGCTTGTTTATTCGAACTTGAGGATTCACGCTTCTTCAACTCAGCCTCAACACGGCTGCTAATTTTCTTTTCAAACTCATCAGTTAATTTGATAATTTGCTCTTTGTGCTTCTTTTCCAAATTTTGAATTTTTTCATCATATTCTGCCTTAACATGCTTCTCACTGTTGGATTTAATCTCATTCTTATGTTTCTTGATGAATTCTTGAAACTTTTGGTTGGCCAATAAATCTACCCTTTGCTTTGTTGGAAGAGTAAATTTAGCTCTTTGATCGTCAAGAGCAGCTTCAATTCTGCCTTTAACCTCTTTTTCGTGTTCTTCTAACCATTTATTTTTCAACTCTTCCACATTTGGCGTAGATGCTGATCCTACTGCTGTGTTACTGCCACCTTCGGTCAGTTCACCTTTACCTGCAGCTTCATCCAATTTGGAATACCGTTCCTTCAATTTAGCAATCTCTTGATTCTTTTCACTAATGAACTCATTCTTTAACTGTGCCTTCTCTTGCTCAAATTGCTGTTTGAGCTGAGTAATTTCATCAGTCAACTTTTTATTAGCAGCTGCGGTATTTTCACTGTCAACGACATTATTAGCAGCTTGTGGTTGCAGTTGTGGTTTGGACAAGTTTTCGACTTGCTTTTCTCTAGTAGACAAGTCTTGCTTCAACTTATTAATAATCTGAACTTGTTTTTGCTCATTCTCATCCTTCTCTTTTTTCAATTGAACAATTTGAGACTCGAGTACTTTAATTCTACTTTCAAATGAGTTTCTTTCTTTGTACACTTCAGTGAGTTTATTTTTAGAATCATGCAACTGCTTAGTAGCCTCATTGAGCTTATGTTTCAAACCACCTTTACCACTGCCGATATTAAGATTAGTAACATTGTCTGTTAGCTCTTTCTTTTCTTTTTCCAAAGTGGCAATTTTGGCATTAAACTCCCCATTCTTTTTCTCAAGCTCTTTCTTCAAAGTGTCAATTTCATTTCTAAACTCTTTAGCTTCTTTACTTCTGCTTTGCAATTTGGACTGGAATTCAGTTCTAAGTCTGGTAATCTTACCGCTTAAATCTTGTTTTTCTTTTTCAATTTCCGCGTTGGATTTGGCCAATTCCTCAACTTTCTTTTGCAATTCTGCATACTCATTAGGATCGATCTTGTTGTAAGTTTTCAAAAGACTGTCCAATCTTCTCTTCCAATTGGCGTTTTCTTCGTACAAAAGTTTAATGTCCTGCTCTTTGACACTGATATCTGACTTCAAACGAGCGACTTCATTTTCCAATGGTGCCTTACCGCTTGACAATAACTTGGTTTTGTTTTCCAAGTCACTAATTAAATTATCCTTTAACTTTAACTCATTACGCAAGGTAACATTACTTTCACGCAACAAATTCAAGTGTTCAAGCTTACTCAATAAATTATCATTTTCTTGTTTGAACTTTTCGGCATCAGAAGAGAATCTCTCCAAATCATCAATCTTGGATTTAACGACTAACAACTCATCTTTAGCTTTATTCAATTCAATTGAAATTCTAATGTTTTCTTGTGTCTTACTTTCCAATTCATAGGCAACCACGTCTTTTTCTTTACGCAAGAAAGTAATCACTTTTCTAAGCTCGTGATCTTTGGCTTCATCTTCATTGACATTTTCAACGTTAATTTTTTCTCTATTATTCACTGATTCTAATTGATCAAGTAATACTTTATTCTGAGATAAATATTCCTCAACTCTGGCATTGGATGCGCTAATTTGTTCTTCCAAATCTTCTTTTTGAGACTCCCAGCTGTTCTTGGAATTATCAAAAGATTTTTCTACCGCTTCTAATTTACTAGAGATTTCACTAAGCTTAGTGCTCATAGTTTGATTTTCTAACTGGAGTGACTTAGTCTTCTTGATTGTTTCTGCATGTTTGGTGAGTTCGTTTTCGTAGTTTTGTTTCAATTCATTTTGCACTCTAACATGTCGGTCCAAGTCCTTTTTGACACCATCCATCTTGGAATCAAATTCCTTTTTAATTTCTTCTGTAGTCTTCACTTTAGCACTCAATGATTCAAGGTTGGTGTTAAGCTTGTTGTTTTCAACTTCGTAATTCATTAGTTTTTCTTCCAACGAGTTCTTGTCATTAGTCAACGATTCAATACTCTTAGACAATTCAAGTACCCTCTCGTTAGATTTCTTAATCGATTCCTCTGATTTAGCCTTGTATTGCTCAAAAGAAGCATTCATGCTAGACAATGATTCTTCTGCGCTATTAGCAATTTGCTTGAATTGAGCAACATCATTATTAGCAGCAAGAAGATCTTCCTTAGCATTGTTGAGCTGTTGTTGCAAGTTTTTGATTTCCTCGTGCAACTTGTCCTCTTCGGAAATGTTATCAGAAGCTTCAGTTCTAGGTTTGGAGATGTTGTTAATGTAGTCCTTGGAAGACAAAATCTGTTTCTCTAACAAATCAATCTTGTTCTTGTGCACTTCTAGTTCATTACTCTTTAAGTGTAAAGAGTCCTTTACTTTGAGTAATTGATTATTTAAACCGTTAATCTTTTCTTGATATACACCACTGTCATTAAGCTGCTTGAGCTCTGCTTCCCTAAGCTCTTTTTGTACCTTCGCTAATGTCTCTTTAGTGGATTGAAGCTCAGTCTCATACGCTTTTGTCTGATTGAGTAATCTTTCATTAGATGATTTGAAATCAGCTTCTCTGCCCAAATTAATGTGCTGTAAGTTCTCCAACAACTTATTTAACGATTGTTTCTCAGATTTAAGCTCATCATTTTCTTTCAAACTTCTACTTTTGATTGATTCTAGCAAGTCCTTTTCAGCTTTTAAGTTTCGGATTTCATTTTGCGCAACATTAAGCTCCGACTTAACAGAAAATACCTCATTAGCAAACGAAGATATCTGAGCCTCTTGTTTAGTTAGTGTGCCGTTAAGTTTGTCATTGATTTGTTTCAATTCAGAAGATTCTTTTGTCTTGAATTCAAGGTTGTTGGAAATGTTGTTGTAACGTTCTTTTAGTATTGTTTCTGAAGATTTGAGTTCATAAATTTGCATCAATAATGAAGATTTTTCATTTTTGAATGAATCAGTCTTCATACTAAGCTCATCAATGATCTTTTTGCTTTCCGTCTTGATATTCGTCAAATGGGCTTCTAAGTTTTTAATCTCATCACGAAGCTTGCTGTTTTCCTCGAGCAAACTTTGATCTTGGTTTGATTGGTTATTATTGTTTTCCAACAAGTAATTTGCGTTACCATTACTCTCCGAGTGCTTTCTACTATCAGCAATCGATCTGAACAAATCCCTTTCACGTTGAGAAGAAGTGAGCCTGATCTCTAAAGATTCAATTTCCTCTTGAAGGGTTTTGATAGCCTCCTTGGCTTCGTCAATCGTGGCACTTTCAAACTTGGTCAAAGATATTTTCTTGGATGCTTCTTCCATTTCTAACTTGCTACCTAAAGATCTCACAATATTGATCAATTCTCTATTTTTAATTTGTAGTTCATTAATATCTTTAAATATCACCAATCTTGAAGAAATTAGCTTATCGGTGTCTGATTCTACCACTCCAGAATAATGAATCTCCCTTTGAATGTCCGCTAAGTACTTGTCTGAAACCTTATTATCGTTCAAGATCTTATCAATTTCTGATTTTTCATAGTCTGTGAGTGGTTCGGCAGTTTTGTCATTTGCCAATGCTAGTTGAATAAGCAAATATTGTACCTGTTTAGAAAGATCCAATTTAATTTTTAACAATGATGATATTTGCAAATGCAATTCGTTCTTCTCCTGCTGAGTTTGTTCAAGTTGTTTACTTAATGTGGTCTTTTCAAACGATTCCTGCTCCAAAACTTTGGATAACTCAACCAATTGATTTTCCAAGAATTGGTTTCTGTTGTTGGTAATTTCAATCAATGGAATTTTTTGTTCAAGCTCAACAATAAAGCCGTCAATTTGCTCTTGCATCAGCTCTTTCAATCTTCTTTCGCTAATAAGTTGCTTTTTAAGAAGAGTATACTCAGAAAACAACTCAGATAGCGATAAACCTTTTACCTTATGCGCTAGTTGCTTAGAGGTCGAAGAAAGCGTCAAATGGTTATTACTAGCTTGTGAATTATTAGGAACAGAGAGAGTCAATTGATCTTCTGTAGTTAGCTGGTCTAGTGTATTTTCTAACTCCTGTACTTTAGCTTCTCTTTCAACCAACTGTTGTTGCTGCTGTTCAATTTGCTCATTAAGTTTGGAAATTCTATCGCTCAACTTAGAAGATTCGTTATGATACTCTTCAGTGATACTGTCAATTCTTTTCTTTATTGTTTCGTTTGAGTCTTTCAAAATTTCAATCAATTTGTCCTTTGAGCTTATTTCATTGAAAAAATTCTCAGAATCTAAGATATGAGAGCTATTAAGCTGCTCAAACTTAAAAATTGAGCGTTCTAATTTTTGTTGCAATGAAGCCTCGCTTTGTTCGAGTGTCGATATGCGGGCAGTAAGCCTATTTTTTTCTGCTTTGATAGCATCAAATTCTGATTGAAGTCTGGTTATCTGTTCAGATTTTTGTGACTTGAACTTGGTGGATTCGTGGATCTTACCGTCTAATTCAGATTTGTACCATTGCAAATTCTTGTCAGTCAAATTCAATTTGTTCTTGAGATCTTCGTTTTCAAATTTCAAGCCAACTATTTCATTTTCAAGGTTCTTTATTGATGTTTCTCTAGATATCATTTCTGAGCGTAATTGTAAAGATTTATTCTTTGCTTCATCAACTTCTTTTCTCAATTGCAAGTTTTCATCAGTGACCTTGGTAATTATTTGAAGATTTGACTTTGATGACTCGCTAGAATTGTTTATGGCCAATGTCAATGATGAATTCTCATTCTTCAACTTGGAAATTTCAAAATTTAAATCTATAATCTTCTTATTTAATCCACTATTGGCATTCTGCAAATCGCTATTATCATTTTTCAATTTGGCATTCATGAAACTCAATTCGTTGTTAGTTTTCCCCAAGCTTTCAATTTTCTTCTGCGAAGAATGGGAAACTTGACCTAATTTTACATTCAACAACGTGTTATCAGACTGCAAATTTTCAAACTCAACAAGTTTGTCTCGGATAGCATTGAGCACTTTGTCGTTCAAGCAATTCACATCATCACCAGATATGGCTAAAAACGAAGACAATTGGTTCTTGTCAGTTATCTTTTGGTCATTTGAAACAGTCAGAGGATCTTTCTCCTTAAGAGCATTGTCAATGCTGCTAGTATTGTTATTGGTATTGCTACTGCTGGCTTGTGTCGTCGCGTCGATTGGAGTATCAGCAGGTGCTAAAGAGCTATCCTTCGCCACCTGGAACGACTTATTGATGAGGTTTTCGTCCGGCTGGTCAAGAGTAATGTTATGTTCTGGAAGCTCTTGTTGTTGTCCCTGCTGTTGCTGTTGTTCAGTGGTATTTATGTGTTGCAGTTGCTCCTCTTTTTGCGGTTGTTGATGATGATTATTCTGAGCGTTCGCGTCAGCCAGCAGCTGTTGCTGCTGTTGCTGCTGTTGCTGCTGTTGCTGCTGTTGCTGCTGCTCGCTGTTATTTGAATCAGAAGCGTTATCTGACATCTTTGTTTTCCCAAACAAGCAACAATCCTCAAGAACTCGATTATACAAGTGTGGCAAAAGAGAATTGAAGATGTGTTGGTGTAGCGGTTGTTTACTTTGGAGCGGTTTGGCTGATATACTTGCCATTTTTTTAATTTTCGGTATTCTTCGTTCGTCTAGGAAACAGAAAAATCGCTTTGGCGGGGAGGTGGCGGGTAAGCCAGTGTAATTAATATCTCGAGAAGAGGTGCCACTAAAGTGGGACATTGCCTTTTTACTGGTTGTGGACAGGGTGAAGCACTCAATGACTGACTAAACAGTAAAAGCAGAATTTTCATTTTCTAATAGTCAGTATCAAAGTACAATATCTATGAGATACTACTTAAGGTTTTGTTCACCTCCCTACATTTTTAAGCATTTATGTGTTTCACCCTCGCTGGTTCAGACAAAATCGCACCAGGAAACTCTTCGCACCCCCATACACCCCCTTGAAGCTGGAGAAAAATCAGTCAGCGAATATTAAAAATATCAGAAGACGATACAAAGGTACTACGTTGAGATATAAACGAGTAAAACAGACTTCTATAGGGCTCAACCATAATAAGTTGATCTACACTTCGTTCGCTATTCTCCACTATCATTTGCCAAATCATCTTAAGTAGACTCATAATGTCAATCCTAGAAGAAGCCAAAACTTTAGATCAACAGTACCCAAATTTCAAGCACAAATTCAATGTGCCAACATTCGGGTCTCTCCAGATCAAACCTGACCAGCAACAATACAAAGAAACTGACTCGTCAGTATACTTTTGCGGAAACTCGTTAGGGCTTATGCCAAAACAAACTAGAAAGTATCTTGCAGATGAACTTGACGCATGGTCCAACAAAGCAGTCGAAGCTCATTTTGACCACCCAAAGACATGCTGGATGAATATTGATTTACCAGTGGTGCCATTGCTTGCGCCTTTGGTCGGGGCAAAAGAATCAGAAGTTGGTGTAATGAACACTTTGACTAGTAACTTGAACAGTTTATTGACAGTATTTTATCAACCAGTGGGGAAAAAATCTAAAATTGTGTTTGACAAAGGCGCTTTTCCTTCTGACTACTATGCTTTCTTGAATCAGATCAAGTTGCACAAAAGAGACATTATTGGAGAGAGTGCTAATGAAGAAGAAGTTTCAAAATTTAGAGCAGAGGATCACCTTTTGCAACTATCCCCAAAACCGAGCCAATATCATTTGCAAACCGAGGATATCTTGGAATTCATTGACGCACACAATGAGGAAATCGCCTTGCTTTGCTTACCGGGTATACAATACTACACTGGGCAATACTTTGAGATTGACAGAATCACCGCACATGCAAAAAAGTACAACTTGGTCGTTGGTTGGGATCTTGCTCATGTTGTCGGGAATGTGCCATTACAACTTCATGACTGGAACGTCGATTTTGCATGCTGGTGTACGTACAAATATTTGAATGCTGGACCAGGTGGTATCGGTGGATTTTTTATCAACGAAAAATTCAGCAAAGATGTGTCACTACCACGTCTAGCTGGATGGTGGGGCAATAATGAAACTGAAAGATTTCAAATGAAGGAAATTTTTAACCCAATTCAAAGTGCATTGGGATTCAGACAAAGTAACCCATCAGTGTTGGATGTGGTATCGTTACAATCCTCATTAGATGTGTACAAATCCGTTTCATCTTCCGGTGACATGAATGAATCTATACAATTTTTACGTCAGAAATCAATTCAGTTGACAACATTTTTGGAGAAATTATTAAAAGGTTCCAAATACTATGTTGAGCCAAAAAGTACATTTCCTCAAGATCAAATCACAAAACCAGTGTTCACCATCATTACTCCAAGCAATGCTAACCAT
>JXWR01004548.1_pt1 | contig 10750 bp, 3 predicted proteins | sample 315541 | NCBI WGS metagenome assembly JXWR01 (sample SAMN03273951, study PRJNA271842) | soil metagenome | isolation source: rice field ambient CO2 | place: India: CRRI Experimental farm Cuttack,Odisha-753006 | collected 2013-12-17
CCTTCCTTAGTACTCGATATTCCAAGGGTGTGACAACCTTGGAATATCCGATTTCTTAAACTTTTAATTCTTTAGCATTTATTTTTTGGGTGTTTTGTTTCTAGACAGGGTATTTTATATTGCAACTAACTCCTTTGGGTTGGTTTCGTTCCCCTTTCTTTTTCTTTCTTTTAATGATTCAGCAAGTTTTATTTTGAAAAGGCGGACTTCTATATGATCAATTGTGTAGTTATTTTTTTTCAAGGAGCATCATTTTAAGATTTGTACAACGTGCTGCTGTTCTCAAATTGCTACATAACGCAAGCTGTTTCTTTCATCACTTTTACTAAAACTTATAACTGGTATAACTGAGAAATTGAGTGCTTTTTGTCTCTGCTAAGCTTATGAGTATATGTCAAAGTTTCCCCTGGCTCACAACCGCACAGCGAGCATCACCAACATCGCGAAAAATAACTAGTACCGCTACTAAAAAACAATAAACACGAAAATATATGAACAGAAAGAGAGACAAAATCATCAAACGATTAATTAGCTGAGTGGCTGGTTGATCAAGCCAAAGAACTGTTCCCAGTCAATAACTTTTTCACAAAACGCAATGAAGGACATTGAGGTGAAAAAGGTCAATGTGCATTACCTTCGTAACAATTTTGCCTGGTCAGCGGCTGGCAAATTGGCCCTCGCTAGTGATGATAATGCAACAGTGATTTCTCTAAAACAGGCGAACTCCATTAACGCATCATTTGATAACAATGTTAATATAGTAAATACAAAACCACTTTTTACTCCATTAATGATGAGCTTAGCTTCGGGGGATGAGAAATATACTAGTGGGACATATTTCACTGATGCTATTACAAAGGCAGTATATTGGTCACCAATGGGATATCAGCCATCATTATTGTCTTCAAGCGCATCGACATCTACACAAGACTCTGGAGAAGAACGATTGATTAATGGTGAGCCGCAGCGTCAGAGGACACCAAGAAAGACCCGTGGAGTTAAAAACGCAGTGAAGTATGATATTGATATCGATATTGGGCTCTCTGATAGTCAGGAAGAGGAAGAAGAAGAAAAAAGGCCAAAACAAAAAAAGGATGATGACGAAGAAATGCAAATAGATAAAGAAGAGGAGGAGGAAGAAGAAGAAGAAGAAGAAAAAAACGCTTCTTCACGTCCTCAAAATCGCACTAACAAGTCGTCCTCGCCAGGTGTTTCAGCCACTGCAGCGCCATCACCAGGCTCTTCCTTTACAACAACAACAACAACAACAACAGCAGCTGCATCCTTCGCATCACCGATGTCATGCTTACTCGCCCTTGCCACCAGTGATTTAAATGTCGTGATATATAGCGAACAGGCCACTCTTGAAGGATCAATGTGGTTTCCCATTTATAACATTTTTGAAATGTTGTTGTATTTCACTATAGAAGATCAAACCCAAGAGAAACTTTGCGAATCTGAGGCACAAAAACTTAGAATTCATTCCTTTGCTTGGAATGATGTTACTAAGAGTGGTGCTGATCCTGGGTTGGGACTTGGTCATTTGAGGCCATTCGCTATTGGGTTAGAATCTGGTGAAATTATGATTTTGAACATTAATGAACAAGGAGGAATTCAAAGTTTCGGTAAGATAAACGTAAATGTGAATTTGAATACCTACAGTACAACAGCGTTGGAAAAGCAAGCAGAACTGAAACTGGCGGCAGAAACAGCTCGGAACACTGCCACATCTCCAATAAAAACAACAGATAAACCAAAAGCAGTACTTGATCTTTTGTGGACCCGATGGAAGTTGCTGGACAAAGGCATACCCCAAAGCACCATAATATATAGTCTTAGTGATAACTCAACTAGTACTGCTACGGTGCAAGCAGTGAAAAATAAATCCAAAGAGAACGACCCTACCACCGAATTGCATTTCGTTGGAACCACTTTGCAAGTACGCGGGCCTCTGAGAGAAGCATTATCAATACTAAGATTGTTCGAGTCTAAAACCCACGGACCAATAGTGGTTACTGGGTCTGCTTTTGCCATTGAAGTATACTTCTTAAATAGTGGTCATCATACTAATTATGAACTTCCAGAATATGGCTCATACAGTATTATATTAGATGAAAATACTAAATTTTTGAACATTACTGTGGTGTTTGATGTTGCTGATTTTGCCAATAAGGCCGACGATGCCATTTTTGGTGTCCTGGTGAACAAAGAAACTAGTGTAATTGCTGATGATTCAGTGAAGCTGGGTGAGGATGCATATCCTGTTTTGCACAATTATTTAAAAAATGCGGCACGCAGAGCGGATCATATTAACGGTAATGGGAACCAGAACGATTTTGGAAGCGGTAATGGTAATGTCAATGAAAATGGGACTAAGATTTTGCTTAAGATCTCTGGATTTTGTGAAAGCCCTCTTGGTGATGTAATGGCGGTACATTTGCAAAAAATCAACTATCTCAGTGTGCACCATAGCCAGCTGAACCATATAGTCACTTACCTAAATTTCTTACCATTGTCTGAAAAAAAAGCAAATAATAACAACCCGGACAATGAAGCAATTGCTACAGATAAAATTGTGGACATTCAAGGTTGGGCAACGCGACAATGCAGTACTGCTAACTGGATGCTTGAAAAAGCAGTGCTACGAAGCCATTTCGCAAAGAAAAACGGATTTGATAATGGATTTTTGGAAGAAACTTACAAAGAGGAGATTAATAAGGTGTTGAATTATAAAGTGGCTACGAAGGAAATTATCACCAAAGTTAAAAATGATATAGCTAGTATGGTAGCGAACGACAGCAAATCTTTAAAAAACAAAACGCAAATTAATTATGATCCGTTTATGATTCTCACACAGACCTTACAACAATATTTAGAAACAAATCCACTTTTTGCCGAAACTCAACTTTTCTATTTACTTTTCACCGCTCCAAAACAACAAAAGTTGCAGAGCTTTATGAAGGTAATGGACGTCACTGAACATCAAAAAGAGCAAGCTAGACAGAAATATGAACATAATTTGGCAGTCTACAAAAAATATCATCAATTGTTTCATAACAAGATTATCGAACACATTAGCGATATTGTGCTTGCTGTTATTGAACAAGCTCAGCAGCAGAAACAGTTAGCAAACAAACTTGATAATGTATTTGATGAGGCAATTTACTTGAATATGTTATTGGTCCGAAAATCCTTGAATAATGATGACAGGGAAGGAGAAGACGAAAAAAATGGCTACTCTAGTCAACTAAGTGAAGATTATCTTTTGGAATTGCCTGTGCTTAATGGTTCCGCTAAGCTTGGTTTCAACTATAACATCGACAAGAACACCAGCTATAAAAATATCAAATCAACTAATGGTATTATATGGCAACGATGCGGAATCTCTCTTTTGCCGTTGTTGGAACCTAAGGTGCGGCACTGTGAAGTTTGTGAGACTAAGTACCTTGACAGCAGCAGTATGCTGGACAGTAAACCTCATCGCAGCAAGCAGAGTTTAAAGAGCTCAAGGGTTTTGCTGGCAATGATGGGGGCAGTTTCACGGTGTGTATACTGTGGAGGCAAACTAGTGCTACGCGTTTAGTAGTGGTAATCACTTTTGCATATGAAATAGACGTGTATTGTATAATTTTAATGGATATTTGAACATTAGAAGGTTTGTATAGTCTGTATTGTGTTGTATTACAGTAAGCAATGTGTATGGGTGTGAGTGGGGCATTATTCGTGGTGTTTGGATGTGTAAATAAACGACGAGTGTCAAAATCGTCAGATCAGACAATAACATAAAAGCTTCAAAGTTTTGAGAACCGTGTAGATTACTAACTCTAAGTCAAACCCAACTATTCATCAACCCATTCATGCCTCGTCGCATTGCCCGTTTCTTCAGCTTACCACTGGTCGACCAGCGGCTCGATCCAGCGCTGGACCCAGTCCGGTTCAAGCGTGTCCTAGGAGTCAGTAATCCGCAGTCTCGTTGGCATACCACAGAATTTCGTCTTTATATGGTTGTGTTTCTAATAGTAGTACCGCTCATGTTCAAACAAGGGCTAGATATTTCACAGCCCAGTCACCCAAATTACTCACAATATGAGCCCCTATTATCTCCAGGATGGATATTTGGCCGCAAAGTTGACAATAGTGATACTCAATACCGTTTTTTCCGTGACAATTTTTGGTTACTTGTGGTGCTCATGCTTAGTCATGTAATGGTGAAAAGAGTATGTTGTGCATGGCAATGGCATATTACCAAACTAAAGTTTGACTTGATCTTTGGTGTGGTTTTTATTCTTTTTGCACATGGAATGAACGCGTTCAAGATTTTATTTCATGTCACAGTATGCTATGCCGTGGTTAAAGTATTGATTGCCGTTGATAAAGAGAAAAGTCTGACTAATAATAATGAAGCCAATACTAAAGTATACAAAATTACTGCAATAACATTTTTGTGGGTCTATGGCATTGCTGCATTATATTTCAATGACCGCTATCGCGATTTCCAATTATATGGATCAGTGTTTAGTAGTCTACAATGGTTAGATGATATTAAAGGAATAGTGCCGCGGTGGGACGTTTTTTACAATTTTTCACTTTTACGTACCATTAGTTTCAACATGGACTATATCTACCGTTACTATGATTTGAAAAACAGCAGCAAAGGAAGCGGTATCCAATTAAGAGAATTAGAATTATCAAAGAAAAAAAGTGACTCTATTAGTCAAGAGGAACTTAACTTGTTGAAAGATGACGAAGCCAATAATGATAATCATAATTTGACTAGTGACTTGACAGATCGTGAACGACAGAATTATCCATGGAGCTTATATGACTATACTTTTGCTCATTATTTGGCCTATGTCTTGTATGCTCCTTTATTTATTGCCGGCCCCGTGCTCACATTCAATGATTATTTGTATCAAACGAGGCACACGCTATCCACCATCAGTCTCCAAAATACTGCCAAATATGCATTGCGTTTTATCTTTTGCATTTTGACTATGGAGTTTACGCTACATTTTATGTATGTGGTAGCCATTGCTAAGCTCAAAATCTATGACAATTACACTCCGTTTCAAATCTCTATGATTGGTTTATTCAATTTGAATGTAATTTGGCTCAAGTTATTAATTCCGTGGAGATTCTTCCGTCTTTGGGCCCTTATCGATAATATTGATCCACCAGAAAATATGATTCGTTGTATGAATAATAATTACAGTGCTTTGGCATTTTGGCGTGCTTGGCATCGTTCTTTCAATAAATGGGTCACTCGTTACGTTTACGTGCCCTTGGGTGGTTCTAAACATAGAATTCTTAGTTCATTGGCAGTTTTCAGCTTTGTAGCTGTTTGGCATGATATTGAGTTTAAGTTGCTTATATGGGGATGGTTAATTGTGATTTTTTTGCTTCCAGAAATTTTCCTCTCGCAGTATTTTGCCAAGCATTTTGTTACAAAGCCATGGTATAGATTTATTTGTGGGATGGGCTCTGTGTTAAATATTTGGCTAATGATGATTGCTAACATTTATGGGTTTTGTTTAGGACATGATGGTACAGTGAACTTGCTTAAAAGTATGTTATTTACGGTGCACGGCGGGGTATTTTTCATTACTTGCTCGGCTTGTCTTTTTGTGGCAGTACAAGTCATGTATGAATTAAGGGAATCAGAAAAGAGAAGAGGCATTGATGTGAGATGTTAAATTTTCTCTCTTGTGTCTAATATAAGTTGAGCTTTCTTGATGTTTTTAATTCTATCCATCTATTTGACGCTTCCTGTGGATACCTTGTCGGCTTTCAAATTTGGGTAGTCCAGTTTTCTTAGTGTCGCTATTAATTCATTTCTATGTATCTTTTAAAACCCTGTTATATTATAACCTTTCAATACATTATTTCCGTTTGTACAACCACTAAAAATTATATCTGGTTCCTATGGACTGCGATTTACCTTCTCGGTCATTTGAGAACACAAAGCCGTAACAATGCCAGCAATTACTCCTCTGCTATAAAATACATATTCCTTATGTTTGCTACATAGTCTTCCACTGCCTCCCTAAAATATTGGACAATTTGTACCACTCTAGCTTTTGACTATGTTTTTAAGGTTAACTCCCCTCTTTGAACATATCTCCAACCTTGTTGAAACCTTGTAAAATGGTAACAGGGTGTCTCTACAAATTCATGCCGCCAAATAATTGCTTTTCAACTGAAACCTCAACATGAGTATTTTTACACGGCGTTCACACTACTCGTTCACACTACCCAAGGATGTAACGCTATATCTTTTCAATTATGCACAGGGTCACTTACCCCCTTATCCTGTCAACAATTTCTCTTTCGGGTAGTATTCCTTAAAGCGCGAAAATTATTACTCAAATTTAATAGTGCATGATGTTACTGAATGCCGCTTCCATATGCGTTGCAAAAGTTTTTGTTATTCTGTCGTCGTCGAGAGCCCCCTATAAAATAGGCCTTCCTACTCCCGACTTTCCAGTGCTGAAGACATCCTGAAACCCAGCTAAACTGTTTTCGATTTAGTTGAGCATAACCGCAAGAAATATATTTTCATGAAAACCGCCGGTGGTGATGGCGTAAACATATTTACTTCGTGGTGCAAGCTTATGTAAGAGTAAGCTTAATGACGCAGTGTTTTGTTGTTGTATCGGATGTCTCGCACACAGTATACTATTTAGCACAATGTACAAAAGTTGTGTAATAGCTCCTACAGAAAGAACAATACACGAATAGCAAGCGCAATCCGAAATTCCTTTGAAAAAAAATCTGTAAAATTCAGATAAGTAAAACCGATTTTGTAATAATAACTATCAATAATGCACACTCTGATAACGGACTGTTGAGATTGATTGCTTAGTTTTCTTTTCCTGGCTTGAACGTGCTTCGACTGAGAACCTGTAATGTTTATCTGACATTCAAGTTTGCCCTGCAAACTGTTTGAAAATAGAAAATAAAAAATAACAAAAAAAAAAAAAAAAAATCATATTTGTTGTTATTGTCCAATTTGGGCAGCTTTTGTCTACAGTTATAGCACAGGCATCTGACTCAATAGCGCAGAAAAAAGCCCCGAAACGAAAGAAAAATTTATATTTTTTCTTTTATTTTTACTTTTTTTTCTTTCTGCTGGTGTAGAAACACTTGAAAAAAATCTTGAAGTCAAGTTCACGTAGTTCTTTTTAGTAATGTGATGACTTCCATTCTTTTGCTTAAAATTATTTTTGGTTTACTTTTCTCCTTTTCAAGACTAGATTTATTGTTTTACTCTTCATGCTATGACGTGGGGCCGCTAATAACGGGAAATGCAAGAAGGGCTAAACCAATAAATAGCCAAATTACAAAACTAAATTTATTATGGCCGTTACAGGACGATTTATTGCTTCGGAACAGTTTCTAAGTTTTTGATCACTAAAGTGGACAAAATCTAGTATCTGTTCTTGAAGCATCAAACCTTAGATGTAGCTTATTGAACACGTTTGATCTTAACCTTTAAATTTACCCAACGAGCCTCGAGGTATCCTCCTGTCAAACCTTACAACATACAGCGTGCCTTATTGACCGACCGCATCGCTGTGCTTTTGAGACACTGCTTACAATTCACTTTGAGACAACAGCATTGCATGCAGTAATGAGCGAGAAGGTTTCAAAACGTGTTATAACTATTATCCATAATGATCATAATTAATACCAGCAATAGTGTACTATTGACGTAAATTAACTAACATCTTTAAAACCACCCTTTCACTATATCAGGATCCCAGTCAGTCGACAATGTGCAAGTAAATAATCAAAACTATAATTGTTATTACCATACATATTGCGCGATTCAATTAATGCAATACTGTAACTTTGAGACAAGCGCGAGCAAAGACAAGGAACACTTTAACTATGATACTCTAAGGCAGGAACCAGATTGAATTTTTTTTTTAGTGCAATGTAAGATGTTTGAGACCGAGCTTGGACCCAAGCTGGCAAAATTTGAATGTATGTAGTACGGCTATAGATGAACTTTACTGTTGTATGCATTTGTGCATGCGCTAATGGCTCATCTGTCTGCTTGTCTCTCTTTTTTCAAAAATGGGTGCGATCTTAATGTTTTTGGCAAATGGTTGCCCAAGCCAAATTATTGTTTTTAGATTCTGAAAGTGCAAAATAGAAAAAAAGGGACTCTGCCACGAATAGTTAAACCTTACAATCAATTTTACACACATGCTGCTAATTTATGGTTGAATTGACCGCGTTGACAAATAAAAATTGGATAGTGTTGATTGCAACCGCAATTTCTTCTAGGGATTACCATCTATTTATTGTTGTCAAGAAATACGCAGTGGATATCTTGCAATTAAATAATGGTTTTACATACAGAAAAGTTTGATAAAAGTTTTAATGTTCGTGTATCGTAAAAATTGATCAGTTGGAACCTGATCTAAACAGAAAACCCAATAGAAGAAGAAAAGTAAGATTAAATAGTAAAAAGACAGTTTAGAAATAATTGTAAAGGAAAATTATTAGTGCGACCTTTTGGAGCGCAAAGCTGGAAAGAGAAACGGTAAAAAAAAGAGTCTATCTATCTGCTTTAAAACGAAAAAAAGTCAAATGAAACGAAAAAAAAGAAAAAAAAATTGCTGAGAATTAGCAGGGGCGAAAAGCCCAAAAAGTAAAACATCAAATAGCGCCAACTAGTAAACAAATATTTAGATCCCCACAGCCACGCGTATATAACACCAACAAGATAAAAAAATCAAAAAACGAAAAATCAAAAAACACAGATTGGTTAGTACAGATCCAAAATTCGGTCAGGATTATAAAGTGATAAAATGATAGTAAAATACACAATAAGACAAATAAGAATTGAAGACCGACAAAAAAGATGAAAAAAAAAGATTAGAAAAATAGGAATAAATGGGAAAATATTTTAACCAAATAAGTTTTGGTTTACTTGACCGAGTCCATTAAACTGGTATGGGCTTTGATTGTAGTCAGTTTGCTGACCCTGCAAAGAAGACATAGTGAATACTCCGGTAGCAGGAACAACGCCCGCAGCAGAAGGAACAGCAGCACCACCTTGTGGGCTATCGTGACTTTTCAAATCAACACAATACTTTTTCATAATTTTATCCAATGCTTGCTCCAAAATGCTCCATTCGTAGACTTTCAACTTCTTTTCGATCTTCCTTGGTTTTGGGTTATCAAATCCCATAATGATATGGAAAAAATCCATTTCTGCTTCGCTGCCATACTGACTACTAGTGTTAGTACCACCAGCCAAGCTTCCCGAAACATCTTCGTCATTATAGTCTGCTTCGCCTTTACCAAGAGTGATACTCTTAAAGTTCAATAAGTTTCTTCTGATACGATTAACTTCTTTCGAATCAGCAGCTTTGAGCAACTTAGCTGCTTGTTTGAGACGTTTAACTTCAGATTTGCTAGCGTACTTGCCCGGCCTCTTGCTGGCGCTACTACTAGTGCTGCTAGTTGAACCAGTTGAGGAACCCACATCATTGTTCTGAATACTGTTAATGATATTGGTAGTTCTCCCACTGAGTTTATCCAACAAAAACAACAAGTCAACTGATGTCAAAAAAAAATTGTCAGCTTGTTTCCAGTACAAACACGATATTATACAGAAAGTGTTCTTTGTAGTGTTGGTTGTTGAATCCTGAATAATTGACTGTAAATGCTTAAGTCGACTGCTTTCGATCTCATGAACATATTTTGCTTTGTTGGCTTGTTGTTGTCTTTTGGCTGGCTTTTCAAAAAAGTGCTTGTATTCATCCTCTGTGATTGTGTCGTATTTCAAACTGAGAATGGACTTTATGTACTCCAAATTTTCATTCAAAAACTCAGGACTGTTGCTGTTGGCATCTGCACCAAAAGAAGCTGCGGCTGCAGTTGCGGCTGCACCATCATTCCCACCATCGGCATTGCCATATGAGCTTCTGGAGTCCATATTATTAATGACATGGTTAGCTTTCATTAATGAGAAATCCCAGTAGAACAACACAAGCTTGCGGTGGTTAACAGTCTTATCGGTTAAATTCCAATTATGTGTAATATTGTTTATAGGCTCCTTGAAAGTGATTGAAACCGTTGGATATTCAAAGTTGAAGTACACTTTTTTGTTATTTTTTTCAATGATGGTAATGTTTTTCAGGATTTCTTCTTTTGGTAAGGTGTTGGTCCGCAAAAGTTTAACATGAGAACTATTCTTCAACCGATTTTGAAAAACTTGAAAAATTTCAGTAGCATTAACTTGCTGCAGAGGAGCGGCTTGGTATTGGTGTGGTCGCTGCGGTGGTTGATGAAGTTGTTGAGGTTGGTCATGTTGAGGTTTGTTGTAGTTGATAGGAATTGGTTGTTCGTCAATATTATCTTCATGTTGAGCTCTATTTGGGGAAGAATGATGAGGAAAGCCGACAACGGTAGGTGATAAATCAGAGAAGAATTCCTCATTTTTTATCCGCATGCTGTTAGTACCGCCAGTCTGAGGATTAAATCCATATGTTTGATGGTAGTAATTCCCACCGCTGTTAGTATTAGGATTGGTGCTGTTGTACATTAAGTAGCTGTTAGGAACGTTGGAGTTAGTCATGTTGTGGTTATGCGACTGTAAATATCCATTTCCTGGTAATTGCTGGCTATAAGAATAGCTCAATTGGGACATAGAGTTATCATCTTGGCTATAAATACCATTATTATTATTCGTACTGCTGTTGTTGTGGGTGACTTCGCTAGCATTATTATTATT
>JXWR01002866.1_pt1 | contig 10747 bp, 9 predicted proteins | sample 315541 | NCBI WGS metagenome assembly JXWR01 (sample SAMN03273951, study PRJNA271842) | soil metagenome | isolation source: rice field ambient CO2 | place: India: CRRI Experimental farm Cuttack,Odisha-753006 | collected 2013-12-17
TCGCTTGGTGGATGGATTGAGTGAGGGAGGGATAATCTCAAAATTTTCATTTGTTTTTGTTTTTCCTTATGTTTTCATTTTTGTATTGCTATTTCCTATTTTTAGATATACTTATTACAAACAATACAACATTACAACAATACGCTTACATGCAATTGTAATTATCAGTGGCTGCTGTATTGCTATGATATACCCTTCATAATTTAAGTAATAAGTGGGAAAATGAAGGAAAAACAAAACAAAACAAGACATAAATGAAAACAAAAACAAAAACAAACAAAAGAGGCATCCGATGCATGTTTTCGTTTTTCCTTTAAAAAATCAGCACGGTCTAAATCCGATACTCCGACCACAAGAGCGGGCTTTTTTTTTTTTTTTTTTTTGTAGCAAGAATAACGTTAACGTTTCTTTTTAAATTTAGCAGAATTAAAAATTTTCATTTATTTCGGCTGATACCATTTAGATTTGTGTGGCAGCAATAAGCTTTATAATCAACAACCTCAACAAAATATGCTTTATTGAGTACAATACGTATATAGTGTATGTCAATGATGATGTTCGAGCCCTTTAAGCTGAAACGATACAGAAAAATAACCACATAAATATTATTTGACTGCGGTGGCAGTGTATACCTAGCCAATAACCAACGGTTGATAGTTTATACAACCCTCAGGGCCAGAGTAAAGAATAAACACAAAACATTGTAAGCCACAAGCTGTATTGTATAAAGTATGTACTTTTTTTATTATAAAAGACCTTCCCCTTTATTCAAATACAGCCAGCCGGGCCAGCTAGCACAGGACACTACGTGATATATGCATACATATATATCTGAGACTTTTTAAATTTCGCTATTATTGTGTCCGAGGGCCGGGGGTTACACAGCACTGGCGAGCGATTAATTATTAAATCGAGAACCGCAGCGGAAAGTAAAGTAAATTGACGGTGAATGACGGAATGTCTCCGACCTTTGTTGGATAATAGATGGATAGCGAAAAAATAGGTAATGAGGTACGGATGATGTTGCGGAGTGGGTGTACGGAATTACGGTTTTAGTTCTGTACTTTACAAGAGATAGCGGCAAAAAAAAAAAAAAAGAGCATCCACCGAAACGGCAAGAGCATCCGTACGCGGTAACCTTGGGCAGGGCTGCGGAAATTTCCCACTTTGGCTGTTGCAGTAGCCAATATGAGCGACCCAGCTGGGATATATACGGACGAAATAGTTCACAGTGCACTGGGTATTTATCTATTGTAGCAGAATAGCATAGCAGTGCGCTGGGGCCACCGCAGGAAGCACCGCAGAAGCACTGCAGTGCTGGTTGTTTTTCAGATTTGTTGTGGGTTTTGACGTGGATTTTGTTTGGTGATTTCCGGATTGAACCAGAAAATCGCTGAAAAAGAGTAGCTCGCACTGCAGTATTGGAAAATCTCGCATGGCCTCGGAGGCAGACATTACGTAACCGACATACTTTTCATGCAGACAGCGCAGACAGCGCGACCGCTGACACTAGCGCCGGTACTTAGCTTAGCGCAGCTTAGTGCAGCTTCAGCTGCTGGCGGCCATCGAGTGCACTCAGGGGGAATTCCTCGAAATTTCATTGTAACTGATAGAGTTACTAGAGGACCATTGCAAGTATGTGATAAAAGCGTAAAGAAAATGCAAAACATTTCATTTCCCTTATTAGTTTCGTGTAAAAGTCCTTTGTTGCACTCCTAAAGTGGTTAATCATTAGCTACGAGCCAGTACGAGCAATGAGGGCTTTCTTTGGCACCGTGCAGTAGCATTTGATGGATTTCCGCCCGTGCCGAAAAGCGAGATTTTCTCATGGCTCTATCCGGAAGGCAGGCCGGGTGTCCCACCCTGCAGATGCCCGGACAATGGCAGGATTAGCTGCCAACAAGTACTGTGATTGGCTGCTCCCCGTCTTTGTTTTCCTTGCTTGTTTCTTTTTCCTAGCTGGTGCTGCTTTCCTTTCCTTTCTTTTTCATCCTTCTTTTACCTTGCTAAATTGTTTATAAACAACCCAAGTCTCCCTCTTCAATCACCATCTTGCTTTTGGTTTATAGCCTTTTTTTTTCTCTCTTTTTTCTCTTCTTCTTGACTAACACAACCATCGTTTGTCTCTATAGCAGGGTCTTCATATATCATAAAAAAAACCTTAAAAAAACATACATTATTAAATAAAAACATATAAATTTTATATTTTACTCCTATAGACATAACCAATTACTAAATTTACTGGTGTATTGAAAAATGTCCAGTGAAAAACCAACCCATCCAGAGGGTGCTGTTGAACCACCAGTTGCCGAAAAGGCACCTGCTAAACCAGCTCCAGCTGCTGACGATGATGATGAAGAAGAAGATATTGATCAATTAATTGCTGATCTTCAATCTCACCACGGTCTTGAAGACGGTGAAGATGAAGAAGAAGACAATCATGCCACTTCTTACAGACCAGTTCCTGAGGAATTGTTGCAAACCGATCCTCAACATGGTTTGAGTGAAGAGGATGTTAAAAAGAGAAGAAAGAAGTATGGTCTTAACCAAATGGCCGAAGAAAAAGAAAACTTGTTTGTCAAATTTGCAATGTTTTTTATCGGTCCTATCCAATTCGTTATGGAAGCCGCTGCTATTTTGGCTGCCGGTTTAGAAGATTGGGTCGATTTCGGTGTTATTTGTGGTTTGCTTGCTTTGAACGCTTTTGTTGGTTTTATCCAAGAATTCCAAGCTGGATCTATTGTCGATGAATTGAAGAAAACATTGGCCAACTCTGCTGTTGTTATCAGAGATGGCCAATTGGTTGAAATTCCTGCTAACGAAGTTGTTCCTGGTGATATTTTGCAATTGGAAGAAGGTACTGTTGTTCCAGCCGATGGTAGATTGGTTGTTGAAGATTGCTTTTTGCAAGTTGATCAATCTGCTATCACTGGTGAATCTTTGGCTGTTGACAAACACAATGGTGATGAAATGTTCTCCTCCTCTACTGTTAAGAGAGGTGAAACTTTCATGATTGTTACTGCCACCGGTGACAACACCTTCGTTGGTAGAGCCGCTGCCTTGGTTAACAAGGCTTCTGGTGGTTCTGGTCATTTCACCGAAGTTTTGAATGGTATTGGTACTTCTTTGTTGGTTTGTGTTATTGTCACTTTGTTGGTTATTTGGACTGCTTGTTTCTACAGAACCTCCAAGATTGTTAGAATTTTGAGATACACTTTGGCTATCACCATTGTCGGTGTTCCAGTTGGTTTGCCAGCTGTTGTTACTACTACTATGGCTGTTGGTGCTGCTTACTTGGCTAAAAAGAAGGCTATTGTCCAAAAATTATCTGCCATTGAATCTTTGGCCGGTGTTGAAATCTTGTGTTCTGATAAGACCGGTACTTTGACCAAGAACAAGTTGTCACTTTACGAACCATACACTGTTGCTGGTGTTACTGCTGACGAATTAATGTTGACTGCTACCTTGGCCGCTTCTAGAAAGAAGAAGGGTTTGGATGCTATTGATAAGGCCTTCTTGAAATCTTTGGTTAACTATCCTCAAGCTAAAGCTGCTATGCCTCAATACAAGGTTATTGAATTCCACCCATTCGACCCTGTCTCCAAGAAGGTTGTTGCTTTGGTTGAATCTCCAGAAGGTGAAAGAATCATCTGTGTTAAAGGTGCTCCATTATTCGTTTTGAAAACTGTTGCTGAAGACCATCCAATTCCTGAAGATGTTCATGAAGCTTACGAAAACAAGGTTGCTGAATTTGCTTCTAGAGGTTTCAGATCTTTGGGTGTTGCCAGAAAGAGAGGTGAAGGTGCATGGGAAATTATGGGTATCACTCCATGTTTAGATCCTCCAAGAGATGACACTGCTCAAACTGTTAACGAAGCCAGACACTTGGGTTTGAGAGTTAAGATGTTGACTGGTGATGCTGTTGGTATTGCTAAGGAAACTTGTCGTCAATTGGGTCTCGGTACTAACATTTACAATGCTGAAAGATTAGGTTTATCCGGTGGTGGTGACATGCCAGGTTCCGAAATTGCTGATTTTGTTGAAAATGCCGATGGTTTTGCTGAAGTTTTCCCGCAACACAAGTACAATGCGGTCGAGATCTTGCAAAACAGAGGTTATTTGGTTGCCATGACTGGTGATGGTGTTAACGATGCTCCTTCTTTGAAGAAGGCTGATACTGGTATTGCTGTCGAAGGTGCTTCTGACGCTGCTAGATCTGCTGCTGATATTGTTTTCCTTGCTCCTGGTTTATCTGCTATCATTGATGCTTTGAAGACTTCCAGACAAATTTTCCACAGAATGTACGCTTACGTTGTTTACAGAATTGCTTTGTCCTTGCACTTGGAATTGTTCTTGGGTTTGTGGATTGCTATCTTGAACAGATCTTTGGACATTAACTTGGTTGTTTTCATTGCTATTTTCGCTGATGTTGCTACTTTGGCTATTGCTTACGACAATGCTCCATACGCTAAGGCTCCTGTTAAGTGGAACTTGCCAAGACTTTGGGGTATGTCTATTGTCTTGGGTGTTATTTTGGCTGTGGGTACTTGGATCACTTTGACCACCATGTTCGTCAAGAAGGGTGGTATTATCCAAAACTTCGGTGCTATTGATGGTGTCTTGTTTTTGCAAATTTCTTTGACCGAAAACTGGTTGATTTTTGTTACTAGAGCTCAAGGTCCATTCTGGTCTTCTATTCCATCTTGGCAATTGTCCGGTGCCGTCTTGATTGTCGACATCGTTGCTACCTGTTTTACTTTGTTCGGCTGGTGGTCTCAAAACTGGACCGACATCGTTACTGTTGTCAGAGTCTGGATTTGGTCTTTTGGTGTCTTCTGTGTCATGGGCGGCGCTTATGTTTTGATGTCTGAATCCGATGCTTTTGACAGATTGATGAACGGTAAGCCATTGAAGGCTAAGGCCCCACAAAGATCTTTGGAAGATTTTGTGACCGCCATGAGAAGAGTTTCCACTCAGCATGAAAAATCTGGTTAAACTTGATTATTTTTATTTTCCTACCCTCTTTTGTTTAATTCATTGTTTATTTTTTTCTCTACCACACACATGTTACCCATTCTCTTAAAAAAAGACAAGAATTTTAGTTTTGTTTATTGGTTGGCTAGTTTTCTTCTTTCGTCATAGTTTTTATTTCTACAAACTTTTTTTGTTCCTTAACAGGTTTTAATTAGTAATATCATAATTCTTAATTTTCATATTCTTATAAATTGTAGTTTTCAGCATAGGTAATGGTTTCATTTAAAGTGCGTGATTGAAACTCAGCTATGGCTACACAACTAAAAAGTTTTTAGGGTTTCGCCATGGATTGTTATGTTGTATTTTTGTTAGTGGCGAAGGGCTTACATGCAAAAGCGACGCCTATCACAATCTATAGAAGTTTTCATGCTTCTCTAATCCCATCAGTAAAATTACGATAAAATACACCATACATACTGGCTTTCTGGCGCTTCTGATCACACATCGCCGGAATTTTTACCATATTATCTCCAGTATTTCTTCAGCACAAATGTTTTTGAGAGAAATGCATTTCTGTTGAACAAAGTAAAATTCATTATTGTTGGCTAGGTTGGGATATCCAACTCCCATATTTCTCCGTCTAGCGAGATAGCTCTCCACAGGCGCAACCATAAACAAACCCTCATCGGAGATAAGATTATGAGCTTATCGTATAAAGCTGATGAGCTGAATACGAAGAAAACTGTTGGGTCTCTTGGGCCACAGAAAAAGTATATACAGAGTAAAAGTAAACATGGAGATTAAAGTTTTGGAGCAACGGAACTTCAACCCGGTTGTAGAGTAAATAACGACCTATGAAAGAGAGAGCGAAACTTAATACAAATTTGCAGGGCCAAAGCAGGATTGCTATAGCTTGGATACTAAACATCATTATTAGTATTACGTAATAGGAAAAACATATAAATGTGAGAGTAATGTCAATATCTCCTAGGAGGAGTCCAAAAAAGGCAAGTCTTTTCTCTTTTCGTTGTATGTCTCGAGTCTTGTAAATTCAAGTATACTTTTCTCCAGCCGTGAATGTTCGCTAATATGTTACAACTTTTCCTATTAGTAGGCAGGCTGCTCCATAATAATTACAGTGGTCACCACGTTTCTCATCCCTCATCCGTTTAAGCTCTGTCGATATTGACATGTGTTTGATGTTTATCAAGAGACTGATGATTCTTGAGTTTACATGTTTTCGGCAACGACGCGTCGAAAAACGTTTCCTAATGCGGAAGGAGCGCGAAACTGTTTTTCAGTTTTTTGTTTGGTGGCGCTTCTGATTTTGATTTTTTTCGTCCTTTTTTTCCCTGCCGGCGCGACATCTCCACTGGATTTCATGATTTCATTCTTCCTTTCTTACTACTGAACTACTTATCCTCGCCCTCCATTGCTATCCAAATAATCAACCCACATCACTTAACTCAAGATGTCCCAGTTTAGCTCCCAGCAGGATATTCCTTCGGACAGATTTATCTCCAGCAATCCTCCATCTTCAGCAAGATTCCACAGCACTATCACTTCCAGTGATGCTCATGGACCGGCTGACACTACGCAAAATTTTGAAGATGACGGGAGACCCGTGGAGTCTCTTAGAAGAAGAAACAATCAAATGATTGAAAAAGTGCACGATGTTACTGGCGAGAAAGTAAGGGAATCTTTTGAACAGTTTTTGCAAGAGTTTATGGAAGAAAGCTCATCAAATACTGCTGCTGCTGCTGCTTCTGCTCCCACGCAAGATAACTTGTTTAGTGGAAAAACCTATATTGCCCAGTTGGAAGCAATGAAAATCTATGAGTTGAACACCATATATATTAACTATAAGCATTTGCTCACTAGGGAAAACGGGGTGTTAGCCTCTGCTATCACCGAGCAATATTACAGATTTTTGCCGTTTTTGCAAAGTGGGCTCAGAAGAGTCATTAAGAGATATGTGCCGGATTTGCTCAAAAGTGGTGCTATCAACCCAGCAAACAACAATAGCGGAAACAATAACAATGCTAGTGGAAATAGTCAAGCTGATACTCAGCAATCATCATCTAATGGTGGCGGTGCTGCTTCTACGTCTACCGCTTTGGAAAGCAGTGAGAAAATTTTCCAGATAAGTATTTTTAACTTACCTACGGTTCACAGAATTAGAGACATTAGATCCGAAAAAATTGGTTCATTAATGACGATTTCCGGTACAGTGACTAGATCCTCTGAAGTTAGGCCAGAATTATACAAAGCATGTTTCACTTGTGATTTGTGCAGAGCAGTGGTGGAAAATGTTGAACAGGTTTTCAAATTCACTGAACCTACTACTTGTCCAAATCCTAGTTGTGAAAATCAATCCTATTGGACTCTTAATGTGCCAAAATCACACTTTATCGATTGGCAAAAAGTTAAAATTCAAGAAAACCCGAACGAAATTCCAACCGGGTCCATGCCTAGAACTTTGGATGTTATTCTCAGAGGAGAGATGGTTGAAAGAGCCAAACCTGGTGACAAGGTGAAAATCACCGGTATGTCCATTGTTATTCCCGATGTTAATCAATTAGGCTTACCAGGGATTAAACCAGTTGCTAAAAAAGGGTCAGAAAATAATGATGCATTGAATTCAAGTGTTTCGGGTTTGAAAGCCTTAGGTGCAAGAGATTTGACTTACAAGATTGCATTTTTGGGAAGTCATGTTTCTTCATTAGCTGACAAAGTCGAAGAAGATGATGACAATGATCACAATCCAGCTCGTTCAACTGATCTTAAAGTGGATAATGAAAAGCAAGAACAAGAAATTTTCTTGAACAGTTTGACTCAAGAAGAATTAAGTGAATTGCAAGATATGGTCAATGATGGTCATATTTACGATAATTTAGTGAAATCGATTGCCCCTGCAGTTTATGGCCATGAAACTGTTAAAAAAGGGGTGCTTTTACAATTGCTTGGTGGTGTTCATAAAACTACTGTTGAAGGTATTAACTTGAGAGGTGATATCAATGTGTGTATTGTTGGTGATCCATCCACTTCTAAATCCCAATTTTTAAAATATGTGTCTTCTTTCGCACCTAGAGCAATTTACACGTCCGGTAAAGCTTCTTCAGCTGCTGGTTTGACCGCTGCTGTTATAAAAGATGAAGAAACTGGTGAATTTTCTATTGAAGCGGGTGCTTTAATGTTGGCCGATAACGGGATCTGTTGTATTGATGAATTTGATAAGATGGATGTCAGTGATCAAGTAGCTATCCATGAAGCTATGGAACAACAAACGATTTCCATTGCCAAAGCAGGCATTCAAGCTACTTTGAATGCCAGAACTTCGATTCTTGCTGCCGCTAATCCAATCGGTGGTAGATACAATCGAAAACAATCATTGCGGGCCAATTTGAATCTTTCGGCGCCAATCATGTCTAGATTCGATTTGTTTTTTGTTATTTTGGATGACTGTAATGAAAAAATTGATACTCAGTTATCCAGTTTCATTATTGATTTGCATAAAGGTGGCGATTTGTTCATTGATGCACCATATAGCGCCACTCAAGTCAGAAGATACATCAAATATGCCAAGACATTCAAGCCAAAAATGAACAAAAAAGCAAGAGAGGTTCTTGTGCAATATTACAAGGATTTGAGAGCTAGTGATTCTCAAGGGTTCGGTAGATCAAGTTATAGAATTACAGTGCGTCAATTGGAATCGTTGATTAGATTGTCGGAGGCGATTGCTAAGGCTAATACTACTAATGTGATTACTCCAGAGTTGGTCACCGAGGCATACACTTTGTTGAAGGATTCGATCATCAAGGTTGACAAAGATGATATCGAAATTGATGATGATGAAGGCGTTGAAGAATCTGCAGGTATCACTGAGACTGAAAATGTGACCGAAACTGCGCCAACTCAAGCTGATGCAGAAATGGTTGGTGCTGAATCACAATCCGCTACTGTAACTGCTGCTCCAGGTGCCGCAGAAAGCGTTACTCAAACTGCAACACCAGCCCCAGCAACTCAAAGTCAAGCTGCGAAGAAACAAGCCATCTCCTACGACAAGTATGTCCAAATGATGAACTTGATTGTGAAGAAAGTTAACGAAGCAGAAAAGAGTGATGAGGACAATGCCGCTTCAAATAATGTTGGTCTTACAGCTAAAGAAATCAAAGAATGGTATTTGACCCAAAAAGAAGATGAAATAGAAACTGAAGAAGAGTATTGGAAAGAAGAAAAACTTTGCAATAAGGTGCTTAAAAGATTAGTTAAAGATAAAATTTTGATGGAAGTTAGAAACAGTAATAGTGACCAACTTTTGGATGACGATGTTACAGCGGCTGCTGAATCTAACGCTTTTGATTCAGATAAAACGGTTTACATTTTGCATCCTAACTGTGCAATTGCTGATTTCTTCACCGAAGAGGATTAGACTATGTCTTCGGTAAGCGGTTCCATGATATTTTCTCTAATTTGGTAGCCTTTTGCTATTCTTCTTTTTTTCTCTTGTATTTTATGTCTTGTTTTTCACTTCTTTTCCTTGTCTGATTAATACTGGTTTACTTTTTCTTTATTTCTTGGTCTTATATTAATTGAATTCTGGTTTTGGTTCGCTTTGTTTATTATTTCATAGTTTTACGCTCTTTCCTTTGTTTTCTTTATATATATGTTTCTCTATTTAGTTCTTTACTTTTTTGCAGTTTATCCTCTTTTTGCTTCGTAGCCTTTGATATTGAGATTTTGAGATTTTGTTTTGGATATTAGGAAATGCACCACTATGCAGAGCCCACGCATTTCCTGCGTTAACTGACAGAAACATCCGAAAAAAGAAGAAATCCAAATTTCTAATTTTTTTACTTTTTTTTTTCGTTAAATTGCCATTATAGCGGAGTGCACATCAAAGTGTTAAATATTACGTTATAATAAATTACAGTACGACTAGATATTTCAGATAAAATTCTTGTTGAACGGAATATTAGAGCGGAGTTGTATATTTTCAATTATTGTACTGCTTAAACAAAATCACTGGGCCTTCCTTATCCATATTATTCATATCACCATATTTTCTTAGATAATCAAGCCTATATAAACAATGTCCTCCTCGGAACCAGACAACAATAGCACCAAAAGCAGCATCAACTCACTGCTTGAAACCAGTCCCTCCACACAAATAGCCACGGACGCCTCTTCTATACCATACGACAAATCAAAAATTGATTTCACCGAAGGAAGTAACTCTCCTCAAGATTTCAAATATTACCCAGATACGCCAAATTCAGCTGTGAATAAATTACAATACGAATCTAAGCAACCTTCTAAATTTTATGACCCTTGCGCTGAAAGCTCAAGAATGAGCATCAGATGCTTGGAAATCAACGGTAGGGAGAATAAGGCGATTTGTAATGAGTATTTTCAGGCTTATAGAGATTGCAAAAAAGCATGGGTATGTTTATTGTATTTTATATTTTTTTTTTAGTTTTTCAAGTTCTTCAATGCTAGTGCCTATCGCTTGTTAATGTATCGGCATTGATCTTGAGTGACATTTTTTCAGTGTTTCGATATTTTGTCGGCCTTTGTATTTCTTGGTGCTGGATCTCTTACTTTTATCTATTTTTTTCTAATTTTACTAACAGATCGAAATCTAGTTGGAACAAAGGAGAAGAGACAGATTTGAAGGCAGCGGTTGGTAATATTTCTGTTTTTTTTTTTTTTGTATATAGTTCTTATCTTTTACTTCATGATGATTGAATGTCTCTTTTCCCTTTCTTGTGTT
>JXWR01000445.1_pt1 | contig 10744 bp, 6 predicted proteins | sample 315541 | NCBI WGS metagenome assembly JXWR01 (sample SAMN03273951, study PRJNA271842) | soil metagenome | isolation source: rice field ambient CO2 | place: India: CRRI Experimental farm Cuttack,Odisha-753006 | collected 2013-12-17
CCACCACCACCAGTCGCTGAAGTTAAAAAAGAAGCACCAGCACCACCCGCAACTAGCAAACCATTAGGAAATACTTCTTCCTCATTCGATATCAACAAAGCTATCAGTCAGAGACACCGTAGACTTTCAAATGACAGTGACGATGACTGGGGCGATGATGACGATAAAAAAGATGATGACAATGATGAAGATTTACCAATTAGAAGCAATGGTAATAATGGATTAGCTAATTTGCTCTTTGGTGGGGGATCTGCTCCACAAACTCCTCCACCAGCTCCACAACAACAACAACAACAGCAACAACAACAGCAACAGTCACAGGATACTGGTAATGCTAATTTACCACCACCATCTGTTCCTGCTGCTGTTTCTGCACCAGCTATTCCTACAGCAACTCAAACCCCTCCTCCACCGCCACCGGTTCCTCAAGCTCCACTTCAAGCTCCACCATCACCAAAGGTTGGTGGCTCAGTATCCGAAGTTCCTAATTCACCAGCTTATTCTAATGCTTCCAGTTTATCTATTCCTGATTCTGTTGAATCTTTTGAAGACGCAGTTGAGCAAAACAGAGGAGCTCAATATGACACTAATAATGGTAACAGTAACGCCAATGCTGATGCTGCACCACAGTTTGCACCTCCCCCAATTCCCCAAGCTGCGCCTCCTCCTCCTCCTCCTCCGGTTCCAGCTTCAGGAGCTTTATCTCAAGCACCAACGGGATCTGCTCCACCTCTACCACCACCATTACCATCTACTTCTGCTCCTTCTGCTCCACCATTGCCATTCCCATTAGGTGGAGCTCCACCGCCGCCTCCACCACCTCCTGCTGGACTTGGTAATGGAAGTGCTGCTGCTGAACCTATTGCCCCAACTCAAACTGGTGGTGCTCCACCACCAGGCCAACTTAATGCCCTATTTGCACAAATTACTGGCGGTAAAAGTTTGAAGTCGGTACCTAAAGAACAAATGCATGTTGTTGAAAGTGGTACTGTTGGTAAAGTGCTTGATTAAGCTTGATTTGACCATTTTTTAGGCTGTTTTCTCATTTTATGTGTTAAAGGTTAAAACTTCTAAAAAACTTAGTTTGTAAACATACTGATTTTTTTTTTCAAATTTTTTTTTTTTTGAGTTTCATTTACAATCTCCTTTTATGTCTCCTTTTATATGTCCAAAATTTCGAATGTTTTGTATATTTTTCATTGGTTTCAATTATGTTTTCATTTTTTTTTTCTTTATTCTTGATTTTTATTAGAAAAGCAAAAAAAATAACAAAAAATAGAATGTTTTTATTACAAAATTTATTTCTCTTGTTTGCTTTGTTTTGCCTTGTAATTTGTACAACCATGCTAATGCTAATATTATGAAACTGAGCTTTCTTATTCGATGAGTTGGTGAATAAATGGAAAATAGGAATTTTTAAATAAAACGTCAGTCTAATTCCATGTAATACTACAGGAAAGATAAAAATATATTATACTTTATGATTCTATTTCTTGCCATTCTACACAATTTCAAACTTCTATTAACACTTAATGTCTATCGTGCATTTCACACCTCATTACCTCGTTACCTCGTTACCTCGTTATCTATCATCAACTACCTACTACCTACTACCTACCACCCCTAAACATTGCCAATCTTAATAATTGATCTATTCAACCCACTTGCATTAATTTTTTCAACTTCATATTGTATCCCAGCATCATTACTAGCATTAGTACCATTACCAATCTTTTTATCTAAATAATTCAAAAATTCCACAACCGTCCCACCAACGCCAAAGTAGATATCTTTTGCAGCAATAAGGGCTAAATTATTCTGTGCACCCAACCGTTGTTTGTCACCGCTGTTGATGTTATTGTTGTTTCTTAGGTTGCCCTTGATGAGAGCAATCACAGTTTCTGCAAGCACTGGACTAACTTCTGGACTATAAATAGTTTCTGAAGACAATATCACCAATGGCGACACCTTATCAGAGTCACCATCATTTTGCTGACTATCAATAAGTTGCAAGAAATCACGACCCCATGAGCCAGCGATTAAATCAATTTCAATGTTGTAACGTTGCAAATCTTCAAGGATCGAAGATATCAAAGTCTCGGAAATTTGGATCTCACTGCTAAGGTCAGCATTGATGTGGAATGTGGCTTTAAGTTGTTGTTTTTGAGAGTCTGGAAGAGTCATGAACCAATTGACGATGAGGTTGGGAACAGTGACTAGACGTAAGACTGACTTGTTGTAATCTGAGAGAACAAATTTCTTCTTTTGTGATTGTTTTCTCTGTTGCTGTTTCTGTTGTTTCAAGTACTCGCTGAAGAGGAAACAACTAGGAAGAGAAGTCCCGCTGCCTAATTCAATAAGCTGTGCGGCTCGGTTAACCACCTGGCCGATGGTATTAGTTGAAGAATTAGCAGCTTCATAATGTAACTTGTTAATAAGATCAATGGAGCATTCCCACGTCTTGAGTCCACCTTCGTAAACATTTTTCTGTAAGTCATCTTGCCCCATCAAGAATTCAAGCTCTTGTTTAGTAATGCCGCTGGCCTTACTGTTACTGTCAGATACACTTCCATCATCATCAGCATCATCTTCCACCATGAGCTGATGCTTGACGTCAAAAAGCTCACGACGGTAAACAGCGGCACCAGATTCTGTCACAGTCTTTGCAAACGTCACTGGGGTGTCTTTAAGACTATTGAGGACATCTTTTAAACTGAGCAAAGTTGGAGCAACGCCTTGTAATGGTTGATCTAGAGGATTTATCTTGTCGTTGGTGTTGGTATTTGAATTTGCATCTTGGACGCTTTCGTCTTGATCTTGGTCAATGTCAATGTCAATGTCGTCGTCGTGAAAACCGAAACTAAAACTCATCTTCTGTTGGTGATATTTATGTAATGCTTCAAATATTTTTGCTGACTGGGGGATCTATGTCATACCAGTTTGCGCTGAAGTCTTCTTTATGTCTGGAGTATAGCCATAGTAGTAGTAAAATAAAAAAAATTTTGCGATTTTTCAAGTCACGTTTCCTGCATCGCAGATTTTCCAGACGCTTATTCAGTATCCTACACCAGCCAATACTAGGACAAGGTGCATTGGAAGCATCAAATAAGCAGCAGAATCACTGACATTCCACTGCCTTTCATAAACAGTAATACTGCGTATCCAATATCATGGCTAAAGGCAACCAGGACAGCAATAACAACGACGACCTAAGTGACGTCCTAAATGTGTTCAAGGATGCTCTAGAAACCCCGATCAACAGCAGCACAACCAACTCCATAGATAACAACAATAACCTTGTGAATAAGAGAAGAGAACATGTGCTAGACGTCAACAGAAAGACCAAATTGGAACAATATCCGTCCACCATGTCCTGCACTACTGCTTTTGATGAAGTATTCTCCTGTTATTCTGTTGGTGGTCAAATGCGCAGTTATTATAGATATGGTGAATTGAACAATTGTACCGAGGCTTACGACAAATTTTTGTTTTGTGTTTCGAATACCATGAGCAGGAAAAGTGAGGAGCAAAAGAAGAACGAGGTGAGAAAGTTTTACAAAAAACAGTTTCTTTTGAAGAAGGCAAAGGGAAGTAGTGAGGATGTTTGGGAGGTGAGAAAGTGAGCTAGCATAGCGGATAACGTTAACTGAAAAAGCGAGAGATATCAAAACACAACCTGCACAACTACATTCACATTCACCGGGTATTACTTTTCTTTTCTATTTTTTATTTCCTCTCGTTGATTATAGGTATCACTTGTACATATATTTAGTTAGCAGAGGGCAGGTACTATATACAGTAATGATGACAATAGCTAATGTTCTTAAAAACTAACTATCTCCTTTTCAGCTCAAGTCTGGAATATCTTTTCTTTCTTTGAAATTCAAAGCAACTCCATTAACACAATGTCTAGCATCTGTAGGAGTATTGTAACCTTCGCCTTTGAAGATATGACCAAGATGCGACCCGCACTTACTGCACATCATTTCAATTCTCTGCATGCCAAAACTAGTATCCGTATGTGTTACCAATGATCCTGGAATCGCGTCATAAAAGGCTGGCCATCCACAATGAGCTTTGAATTTAGTTTCACTGCGATATATTGGATTACCACAGCCAGCACAGTCGTAGGTGCCATTTTTCCAAAAATCGTTGAATTGCGAAGTTCCTGGTCTTTCAGTGCCCTTGAGTCGAAGCACATTGTATTGCGCTGGAGTAAGCACTTTCTGCCATTCTTCGGCAGATTTTTGGATTGGGAATTTAGGTGGCATGGCTGAGTTATTGTCTGAGGAATTAGTACTATTCGTCTGACCCATATGTGCATATATATGTGTTTAACGAGTAAGTAGCGAGAAGAGCAATTGTGAAAACTGTTGTTGCTGGAGGATGATCTGCAGAGTAAGAAAATAACGAAACACAGAAAATTGCTGGTGACACTCAACAGACAAAACCAGCAACGGGATCTCCGTACGCCACATTCAACGGGGCCCCTATTCAGTGGCAAACGCTTGCCATTCAAAACCTAAAAAGCTTCAAATAGGCTAAGAATATCTGATATTTACTTTTATGCTAGTCTCTTTTTAAGCACTTTATTAAAACCACAATATTACCAACCCTTCAGAAGTGAGTATATTGCTTATGTAAGCTCAAAGAAAGCACAGTTTAAGCATGCAGACATCCAATTATCTTGTCGAGATATTTTATTTCAACATATTGCTCGTGTGCGGCTATAAACAAAGGTAGTAAAGTAGATAAAAAATTATGGTCTTTCGTAGTATAAGTTGGCAGTGGAACGTTATAGTAACAGTACATAATGTATAAAATACGGAGTATGAAGGCATAAGGTAAAAAGATTATAAAACACAACATCTAAAGCAGTGACAAATGTCAAAAAGTACATCTATTAGAGTATCGGAGTTTCAGAATGTCAGAACTCCATAAAACACAATGTGAGCTTAATACTGTAAGCTGTGAACCATAAGCTGATAGATAGCTCATTATGCAAAAAGAAGTGAATAATTAAAATTAAGAGGAAGAAAAAAGTAATAGAGGTAGTAGTAGTGGCAGTGGTGGTAGTGGTAAAGACGTTCCTGTCTTTTTATTTTTTTTTAAATAAAAAAGTCTATAATAGGTAGTATAATCATCTCTCTTGGTATCAAAAATCAAAGATTAGTGGCTTGCACTTTTTCCGATAATTCTGCTACTTCAATGCTAGATTTGACTTTACTATCTTCATCTTCATCTGCCAGAGCATATTCTTCTTTATCATCAGATCCAGCATCTTCATCTGCATCTATAGTTTCTTTATTGGAATTGTTATTCACGCTTAAAGCCTTGCCAGAGACATCAGACTGAATTGATTTTTGCAGTACATTTTTTCCGTCACTAGACTCTGTGGCTTCACTATTTAGACCAAACTGGTGTTGCTGTTTTTCTGAATTTTCTTCATTTTCTTGAATTGCTGTTTCAACGTTGTTTACTTTGAACGGCTCGGGGTTTTCTAATGAAATAGGCTCTTGTGGGGCTGCTGCTACTTCAGGCACCGTTTCTTTCTGTGGTGATGATACAGAGAATCCGTATTTTTCCATGTATGAACCAATTGTCCCAGCATAACTATGTCTATAATTTTCCGGTGTTTGTTTCTTCTCTTGGAACTGGAAACTACCGACATTTGGCGAATTAGGCCCGCGGTTAGTAATACTGTTATTAATATTACCATTTATGAAATTATCGCCAATTATTTGTGCAGCGCTAAAGACTTTATTATCAACAATTTTGGAATCACTGTCCCAAATCCCTTGTCTGCTCCAAAACATTTTTAGTCTAATTCTCGTACATTCAATCCATGCTTTCTTTTGATTGACTTCATTGTTGAATTTCCATACTCCAGATTTGATCGAACGCAAAAATGCATAAAGTTCACAAGTGCTTCTTATTCTAAAGACACAGTATGCACACAATGGGAAAGTATAAGTAAACTCAGTAGCGGTATTTGAGCTAATTGGAGTACTGGAGCCAGATATATCGTTAATACTTGTGCTGCTACTGTTATTGTTATTGGCACTTGCCAAATTAGTACTGCTGCCGGGTTTCGTTTTGTTTTTTTGACTCTTGGATGAATATATCTTTAGCATGTAAAGTCTTGCATGTTCGAGAGCATCGTTTCTTCCTTCTCCGCAAATTGAACAAGGATCTGGAGTCGCTATTGGCCTTGAAGATACAGCGGCAGCCGAAGCAATACCAGAATTTCTCTTGAAAGACTCATTGACTGAGGAAATTGGTTCTATTATTACACGGCCATTGACAATAGCACTCATTAAAGACCTTTTCTGTAAAAAGGACACGCCAGGAGCAGTGTCTAATCTCAAGGTAGGTTGTATATCGTCGTGTAAGATGCGTTTGTAAAATCTAGTTTCTTTAATATCTGAATAGTCATTAGTGTTGGTACTATCCACTAGGAAGCTCGCATGTTTGGCAAACGAGAGGAAAAAATTGAAAAGTTCCAAATCATATCTTAGAGATTGCACTGGAGGGGCATAAAGAATGTTAGAAAGTATCAGGTCATTATTCGAGGACGAGCGGGAGTTGCTACTATGGCTTTCTTGACTGTCAGGGTTATTATTGAGAGATTCATTTTCCGAAGAAGTATTGGAACCCAAATCATTTTTCTGTGGTGAAGCTGTACCAGACTGCTTATTATTACCCTCGTTACTTGATGACTTTTTGTCCAAAGTTTCCAAAATGTCCTTTAGCTGATTAAGCTGCTGTTTGTATGTTTCAATCATGAGATCTTTTTCCTCAATTTCATTCTGCAAGTGTCTATTTTTTTGTTTATAGTCGTTCTCTGACTTTCTTGCAGTACTAACCATTTCGTTAGCTTCTGAAAATAGAGCAGAAGACAAGTCTTCAATTTCTTTTCTCAAGCCAGATACTTCGGTTTCTGCAGTGACTCTGAGCCTCTGGGATGTGGTGAACTTCTGGCTCATTTCACTGAAATCAGAACTAAGGGCGGAGAACTTGACACTTAGTCTTTCAGTCTCGCTTCTGTAGCGGTCTAGCTCCTTCTTTGTAGAAGCAAGCTGGGCCTCAAGTGTATCCTTTGACTTCCTAAGGTCTTCCAATTCCTGTTCCTTGGCCATTGTGAGCGAACGGTATGGGCGTGTGTGTGTGTGTGGATATGGAGCAATACGAAAATGGATTATGTTAACAGTGCAGAGCAGTTGCTGATGATTTGAGTGGTGTTTTGTCCTCGCAACTTGAAGCGTGTTTCATTTTCCTTTCGTTTAGCGGGAGATCAGTCCATCACCCGGACCTCATATATCTATCACATGATACTGACTTTGTCATACTTAATCACACAGATTATATACCATATATAGTATACGCCTTAGAATAGTGTATATACAATACTTCTATAGAGCGTTAATGGTATGGAACCAGAACTATAGGGATAAGGTATGTTTCCTGACTCTTACATCTGCTGTTGTGAATGTTTTCAATATTCGAAATATGCTGCGACAGTGTCAAAACCGTATCGTGAATCGATGATATAATTGTTATAATAAAATTGCTATCAAGATCGTTGCTACACACAGGGGCTTTTACTGCCGCAGCTTCACCTTGTGAAGGCCTTGCAATATTTTGGCCATGGGCCATACACGCCCTTCGTGTTGAAGTAAAAATAATTGATTGTAATATCTGGTATTTTGTGGTGGATGTTGATTGCAATTGCTGATATTTGCTTAAAGTGGAAGACGCGTGCTGGCGTACTTTGATGCTGTATCATGCAGACCCTGTGTCAAGTCACAGAAGCGTACATACGCTATAAGTACTCATATAGCATCCTACACCAGATGGTCTTCTAGTCCAATACCCATGAAGCAGCAAGCTCAAATGAATGAGTGAACGAATTACAGAGCACCTAGTAGCCCAGGTTTCGAACATCATTATATTGCCAATCAATATGTTGTTACAAGCTGAAGCAAAAAAGGAAAAATAGAAAATCCATTAGAAAAAATATTTATCTGATAACAGTGCAAAAACCCCCTTTTAAAAACCTGCGGAGAGGAATTTCGAAAAAGTAATAAACATTGATTAGTCTCAAAATTCTTGGTGTTACTGATGTTGGCAAACAATCGGCTTTAAATGGGTGTTCAAAACACAGTGCAAGATGTACCGGCATGCATACAATAGATATTACCATCAAGGTTCCTAGTATATCGTTAGCTTTAAGTAAGATCACTTGATAAAAACTGTCGATAAGCACCATTACGATGCAAACTGTCGAAAATGGAATACAGCATCGCTTGTCAATTAGGAGCTATTTGATGGGCCATATGGGCTGTGTGCTGTTCTGAGTAGTGGCAGCCAGCAATGAAGTAAATTTTAGATTATCGGAGGCTTTAAATTTTGGCAGCGCGTTCTGGATTTCATGCATGGCGCAGCGTGAAAAACTGGAAAAAAACGAAATATTGAAAATCAATCAATATAAACAAAAAAGTGTCAGTTTCTGTATGTTCGCAGTGCTTCAACTCATCACACCAAGAAGCAACAGCTCCAACCACTAATTTTAAACTATAAAGTCCAACCGAATCAAGGTACCATAATGAAAGTGGTCTCCTTGCTCTTTAGCCTTTTCATGTTTGCACAATGCAGTTTGCAAGCCTATCCACCATTATTGATTTCCTCCACAAGATTAGTGAAAGGGCTAGTGAAAAAAGTAGGCTCCCCAAAACCAAACCCTTACCCGCTGGCCAAGCTCGACACTATAATAAAGAATATCATATCACATTGCTCTTCCGATGCATATGTACTTATAAATCAACCAGGATTGACACATGATGATTTTGCCACCAATGATCAAAAGATTTTTTTTAATGTGCAAAAGGAAATGGATCAGGACTCTACCGTGGTGGCCTTTCCTTATATTGAATCCCCAATTTCATTCAACCAGATCAGTAAATACATTGTCAAGAATTGTCGAGCTGAGGTCATTCGTCTAGATGTTGAAACTCAAGAACAATTGGACGACCCACATGCAGATGTGCCAAAGTACATTGATACCAAGACTAGAGTTATATTGGTGAATTTGCCCAAATTACCTACTTACAAGTACCAGTATCAATATAGAAACCAAGTTATTCATGCTCATGACAAATACTTGCGAGAAGTTCTACGCAAGATCCCATCGCCATACGTGAGCGTATTTTTGACGTCGTTAGACACTACCGATGAAGACGAAGATTTTTTCGTTAGCCATCCAAAAACCGCAGGCTATATGAAAAACTTCAAGCAAATAGCGGCAGAGTTTGATCCAGTGAGCTGGCTCACAAATGACAAGAGAAGGTTGAACGAAGAATCTATCCATCAAGAATATGATTTTGATAAGCCAAAGAACAAAGACAATATTGTACGCAAAAATAAATATGAGATTTTCCTTAAGGAAGAAAAAGAAGAAGAGCACGAAATTCTGCTTTTTACTAAAGATTTTTTTATGGAAAATGAGGGAATTATTATTGGATTGCTTTTAATTGTGATTTTGTATGTGATTTATTTTGCTATTAAGAGCGTAGTGTATCTGGTGAGAGCCATCAAGCAGGTCATTAAACGGGCAAAAGCAAAGAAAACTGCAGTGAAGGAGAAGAAAGACAAATGAGGTTATGTCGAGGTATATAGAAATGAAGATTTTGTCATAATATTAATATGTGTGTAGTACAGTTGCAAAGTTGTAACATTCTTTTGTTATAGATTATAGTATTGGCATGCCAACAGGTAAATTTTGTGACAAATGGACCAGTCGATATTCAAGGTTTTTGCCAAATAAACCATATTCAAAAAAGAAGGGAAAAAATTCAGCAGACTCAAATTAAATTGTAGTTACTTTTGTGTAGCACGCTGCAATACGTACACGCATAGGAGGATGAACAGTAGAGTCTCAGAAGCCAAGTAACCTCCATAAACAGCGTGTTGGTCATTAACAAATTGAAATACTAGGTTTATAGGTTTACAGTATATTTGAGCGCTCATTCTTAATTCTTTTGTTCCGTGAACTACTTGAGAAAATATTAAAATAGTTTTTAATATGTTTTTGGTAATTAATGTCATAAAGGAACACCAAAAACGGAAGTTACTGTCCCAAGAATGAGCTTCCTTATGACTTTACGAAAAAAGAAATTCTTTTTGTACAATTTAATGGAATTTCAACGACTCTGAGTTCATCATTATTGGTTGAAAATGCCTTATGTTTTAAACGTAATGGTAAAATATACAACAATAATTGATTAAACCGCACATCAATGATAATCAGACTAATTAGAATAAAAATCAGTATTGAGATATTGGTAGTTGCAAAATGCAATTCAGTGTAAAATAGGCATCATTTTATAGGTAATTTGCTTATACTATAAATGATAGAGAATATATGAATATATAGGTGAAAACCCGTTTTTTTAGTTAGAATTTAATGGATCAGTTGGATTGGATTTGAAATAAATATAGCCGACATTCTGGTCTAGGATGGTTGATATTTTGGTTTTTGAGTCTTTCCTTTCAATACATTCTTCCGCTCACTAAGATAACAATGATGTGTTATCTGATTCATTACCATGGTGATATAGTAAATTAGACTAGAGATTGGAATGGTTTTCCAATCAAAGTCCTTATCTTTCCCTATGCGGGAGTATTTCTTTTCAAATATCAAGTAGTAGTAGTCGACCTGTACCAATTCTCGTGTATCACTGGATGG
>JXWR01008578.1_pt1 | contig 10721 bp, 5 predicted proteins | sample 315541 | NCBI WGS metagenome assembly JXWR01 (sample SAMN03273951, study PRJNA271842) | soil metagenome | isolation source: rice field ambient CO2 | place: India: CRRI Experimental farm Cuttack,Odisha-753006 | collected 2013-12-17
TTTTTTGATTGTAGGTTCTTGTATTTTGGATATTTCCGTTTTGTTGGCATGCATCATTTCAAGACATGTTCACAAACGATTTTGCAGAGCAACACATTTCGCTACAAATTGAAAAGATACGCTACATGACATGGCATAGAATAAGAAGGTTACAGTTATATGTTGAGAAACCATTTTTGGATCGAATCAGCCAGAATGCATATATACTATAAAAGCAATTGTAAAAATGAATTAATCTTTTCATGCAGCAAATCATATATGCTAGTTAGTTAAGTAGTGAGCAAAGAAAAATATATGGAAACCACCATATGAATAATTACTATTATTGTACACTCTTGTCACCATTTTTCAGACCTCCGTCTGCTAATGACACTTGCTTAATAACTTTGTCTTGATAAACAAGTTCTGCAGTATCATAGACAAATAAATATTGGCTTCGACTTTGAACCAGCATCATTCGCTGCTTTCTAAGATTTTGAACAATAGCATTAATTGGATCTATTTCAGAGACATCAGCATTAGACAGACCAAGTTGAAATATGTTTTTGTTGTGAGGTCTTTCAACTTCGTTTGTAAGTTTGACCGGATCAACAAAAAGACTACAACAGTTTAACAAGTAATCTAAAGTAATAAAAGTGCCGGATCTCCCAACACCAGCAGAACAATGAATATAGAGTGGGTTTTCATTATACTTGCCTTCTTGAGTTAAGTTTCTATCTCCGTTGAGTCCCCATGCATTTCGCGACAACTCCAAAATTGTATCATACTCGTCAGGTTTAGAAAAATCACTCCACTTATCATAATAAAAATGGTGAACTACCTTTGGTTTGAAATGGTTGACCTCTTCCTTGATCTCCGGACTAGCATTCAAGTTTGGTATTATTTCTGGTGTAAGAAGTAATTTAGAGTAAACATATTTGCCGTTATCTTGAGAATTTGCTAGTGTTAGTCTCAAGGAGCATTTGAAGCCCTCGTCATACTGATTCGCACTGTCTAACATAAACTCATCATAATCCTGACCGTCAGGCCAATATTTGTAACATTTCTCTGATTTATGCTCTTTCAAAGCAGTGACCATAACAATAACAATGGGTTTGTCCTCGTCCATAGGGTCTGATTCGTGATAACACATTTGCCAGAAATGTGGAACGGTATTTTCGGTAGGACCTTGAGTGGCAACATAATACCGATTAAAACGCGAAATTTCCGGAACGGAGAGGTTTATGTGTGAAGCATTGATATAGTCTGAATATTCTTTGGATATAACCGGAAGTTGGACTCTATTTTTATCCCATGGAAAGACATTGGTATATCTACTTCTACCTTGCTCGTACGATTTGGCGCTCAAATGTAAACTCCACGGAGATTTTTCACCAATCATTACTGCCTCATGAAGTCTTTCATCTTCATCACTTTGGATTTCTCGAAATGCGCTAGCTAGATCTGTAAGAAATGTTAGCATTCGTGAATACCAGATTTTAATAAATCTTGAATGACTTTATTATGCTGGCGCCATTAGCATAACGGACGTGGCGATGTATTCGTAAAATGATCAATGACATACCTTTGGTTGACTGCTGTAGATACCATGGAACATAGTAATCTTTCACTGATTGGTGCGAAGGGAGCTTTTGAATGCGCTTTGGATCTTTCTTTGATTCTTTGAAAAGTTCTGGCGCTTTCAAAAGCTTAACGGAAGATGTGGAATTAGAATGATTAATCTTTGGTCTTTTTGGCGCAGACGATGATGTCAGCGAAGCGAAAGACGTGGAATGGTCAGAAACTGTGGTTTCTTCCATCGAAGGAGTGGAATCATGACGAGCAAATTGAAGAGTGCTTAGTACTCTAGGGATAAGTTTGGGCAGCTGAGGTTTCATGATGAAGGCAGTAAGGGCTATCCAATTTTGTGGAGTGATGATTCAAGTCAATAACAAAACGGTAAAAATAGAAAGAAATCGTTAGTCGCAGCTAAGAAAACAAGACACTAAGTTACCTCCCAAATGGTGCACAGTAGAGTCATGTATCTACATGCACATTTCTGTTTATGCACGCCATTATAACATCAATTTACATCCTAAGACATAATCTCACATATTTTGGCATTTTACAAAAATACTCATCAAAAATAATCGGGTTACCCAGAAATTACTACTAGACATGTGCGGCGTCGCAATTGCGATAGCAACGAAATATCAGCAACAAAGCCATCAGCCACTGCAGCACCACACTGGCCGAAATAGGCATGGCTTTGCCAATATATTGTTCCGACGTCTTTCCAAGGCGCCGTGGTGGAAGATTGCATAGTGATGCATATTGGCAGAAGTGTGGCATTAATCCAACATGAAGATTAACTAACTGTCTTTCGTTCGTTATGATTTGCATAAATTTTTTTTTATAGATATAAAGGTCTTGAAGATTATCTAGATTGAAAGCGAAAATTTTCATCTTAATGTTTTTATATTCTAATTTTTTTCTGTTAACATTAATAAATAAGTCAAGATGATTAGTCTTCCTTAGTGGATACCCAAAAAAAGATATGTCAATGACACAAACTCTTACAGCAACATCGTGTCAGAATCTGAGTTAGAAGAGGATTCTCAATCGGTGAAAAGTAACTCTACCGTTATAACATCGGGTTCTCTGCCGGCATTGAGACTCGAAAACGGCAAGTACGTCAAGATAAAAGAGTTCCGTGATGAAGCTAATAGACCATGGTGGAAGTTCTTTGACGAATTTGAATACAGAGAATCAACTGAAAAATCCGGTCAGCGCAAATGGTACCAATGGTTTGAGCCAGGCACTTCTGCAGCTGAAAAAAAACTTATATGGAAACTCGACCTTTTGATCACTTTCTATTCCTTTTTGGGATACTGGATCAAGTTTATTGACCAAACTAATTTGAATAATGCCTATGTGTCAAACATGAAGGAAGATTTGGGCATGAAAGGAAATGATTTGATTGATACTCAGGTGCTTTTTAATGTTGGTACTATTATCTTCGAAGTTCCTTTGATGTTTATTCTTCCTCGTGTTCCGGTGAATTACTTGTTGTTTAGTTGTGAATTGGGCTGGGCTCTATTTACTATTGGTATTCATGGTGCAAAAACAGTTTCAGCTTTGAAAGGGTTGAGATTTATTGTTGGTTGTTTTGAAGCAGTTTATTTTCCAAGTATTCATTACATTTTTGCTAACTGGTATAAATCATCAGAAATCTCTAGACGTGGTGCCATTTTCTATATGGGTCAGTTCCTAGGGGTGCTTACTTCCGGTTTGCTACAAAGTGCAACTTATTCTGGTTTGAATAATGTTCGTGGCCTAGCCGGTTGGAGGTGGATGTTCTTGATTGACGGTGTCATATCTGTGGTTGTTGCTATTATTGGACTTATTGTAATACCAGGAACCCCGTTCAACTGTTTTTCCATTTGGCTTACTGATGAAGAGATTCTTCTAGCCAGAATAAGAATGTATGATAATGGTAGTGACACTTCTGAAAAGCCAAAAGCATTCTTTGATAAAAAAGTTTGGAAGGAAGTCTTTGGTTCATGGCGTATTTATCTTTTGAGCGCTATTTCAATTCAAGCGTATAACACAAATAGTGCTTCTTCTGGTTCTTTTGCCTTGTGGCTAAAATCTCTTAACAGATATTCTATTCCAAAAATTAACAATTTAACAGCAACCCCACCAGCTCTTGGCATTCTTTATGTTGCATTCATCTGCTTTGGTGCTGATTTAACTCGGAAAAGATTTGCGTTTATCATCTTGTGTTTCCTGATGAATTTCATTGGTAATACTATATTGGCAGTTTGGGACGTTAATGAATCTGCCAAATGGTTTGGCTTTTTGTCTGCGTATTGGTCATGGTCTCAGTCATCAGTTTTCAATCCGATGGTGAATGATTTCTACAGAAAAGACAACAATGTCAGATCAATTGCGTGGATTTTTCAATATCTTATGGGACTTCAGTCTAATGCATGGGTCAGTAAACTTGTTTGGCCAACCGTAGAGTCACCAAGATTTCTCAAGGGTTTCTCTACTTGTGCTGCATTTAGTATGGGTTCTAATATATTGTTGGTGCCTTTGTACTTTTTGTACAAGAGAGAAGAAAGAAAACAAGCCTTAGAAAATGGTATATATCTCTACAATAGCAAGACCGAAAGTATTCCAGAAATTGTCAGAAAGTATGAAGATAAAAATTCAGGGACTATAAGCTATAATAACGAATCTGAAAGAAATGAAGGCGAAATCACTAAAGATGGAAACCTTAAAGTTAATGAAAAAATACAGTAAATCTTGATTGATTTGCGTTTGATCTTATGAAAATTATTATCTTTATCTTTGCTGCTCAGTACTTGATGCTCTACGCCTTTATTTATTACTTTTTTTAGCAAATTTTTTTTGGCAATTTTCTTTGCTTGTACACTGTTCGTGTCTTTTTTTCTTCTTTTGATACTATTTAATTTATAGATAAATTTTTATAGAGCTGTCGATAACTCAATATTATGTAATTATATGCGATTCAGTTTTACTACTACGAAATGAAACTTGCTATTTTTCCAGCTTTCCACAGATTTCCAAATGCCTTGGCGGTTGTTGTCATAAGAAAACACAAATGGCAATAATCTCGTATTCCGCTTTCTTGTCCATTCGACAACATTTTTGCAATAATGTTTTTACATCCACACACTTTGTCAAACAGATCTGTGAGATAGAATATCAACAATCAATAGCAAGTATCGTTACACGTACGAACATTAACACTTGCGGTGTCCATACTATGGTCTGCGCACCAACACGTGAACTGAGGCGAGCCGCGCTTATCTTGCAGGCCCTAAAGATTACAAGATTTAGTTGACCAAAACGGCTCTTTAGGTCCGCAGTAAATCACAGATAATAAATTCGCACAGCTAGTGCAGGTGTGGCTTTGTCTCAATATGAGGTTGACTACTTTGAAAAAAAAAGGACAAAAAATTTTTTTTTTCTTTTCTAACTTCAAAAAGTGTGTAAAATGAAATGAGCCCGGAAAAGTTGCTTATATAAAACAGTTTTCAATTGTCTTGGCGGATTCACGATTACAATAATTGCTCTAAATCTATCAATTTCTATTTTAGGATAACATTGCAAGATGCGATGTCTGTAACCAAATCTGGAATCAATAAAAGAAGTTATAAGTTTTTTCACAGTTAGCAGATCTTTTATCCGTTAATCTCAAAAACCCCTTTTGGCAAACATGACTGCAAAAAAGGACGTAAAATGGTTTACTAGTTCAAGTTAATTGGCTTGGCAGGTAGGTACAAAGAGACAACGAAAAAAAAAAAAAATTTCTTTGTAGTTGTGGTGCTTATTATTCATTTTGACTCTACGTGTATTTCAGTATTTTGTCTCTGGCCCTTGCTTACTTACCAGTTTCACACTATCACAAGTTTCAGGATCATTCATATCCTGGGCCCATAGAAAAGACAAAGCGAAAACAGCAGCTATTGGAAGTTTACCAAAATTATGTATATGCAATTTTATGTTTTGGCCAGTACATTGTGACTGCTATTTGGCAGTCCTGCACATCAATTAGCCCCATGCAAGATTGTGAAGTCCTTGTGTTGACATGCATTTTCTTGCATGAGTTCTCTTGAAGTGAGGAAGCGATTTAGGCTTCCTAAAATGCCTTTCAGAAACTAGCGTCCCTGATTTCATGCTACAAATTAAACTGAGAGAGTTTGATAAATGATGGTTATGAACAACATATTGCTTAGCAGTATTTTATAATTCATGACTTCCCATTTAATTTTTTAAAAAATCTTATAAAAACCTTTTCTTTTTGCTGCCCCACCAATACCAATACGCTGGTTTGAATATATATAAACAAAAAGTTTTCAGAAACTGACACTAGAAATAAGTTTCAAACTCTGTTTTGCAATCCCAAAGCGAGTTGGAGATGCTGGGGTTGAACTTGTGCTAAAGCAGCCGATTCCCAAATTTATTGGAAGCTAACAGTATTATATTTTGGTGCCAGAAGATGACCTTTTAAGGTAAATTTTTCAGTACACCGCTATTTTATTGTTTTTTTTTAAATTTGTTTATTTTTAGCTGTGAAATATATACCATACCTCATACATCTACTAAATTTAAGTCTTTATTTTTCGCAGTAGCTTAGAGCAGCATCAATGTCCCAATCAAGAGTTTAGGCATTGGCAAATTAACTGGCTGTATTCAACCTTGGGGCCAATATCGCTCAGGGTTGACAAATAGGGAATCATAATCCAGAAGACACGCCCACGTGAAGTGTCATAATGCGCATACTGCTGCATTGAGCCGCAGCGTGTTAGGTGCTAAATTTTGTGGAACTACGCATAATCTTGCAGTAAGGTGTCAAAGTGTGGCATCGCTTCAACGATATTATCTGGGACCAGTTTTCTCAAAGGCTTGTCTCGAGTAATCTGATATAAAATCATGAAGGATCAGTGAACAGTGCAAGTTGGTTAAACACAAAAACTCACCTCTCGTCTCTTTTTTCTTTTTGGCTTTGCGAAACTTTGAAAAACACCACAAACTCAATGACAAAACTACCTTGGTGGATTCCTCAAAAGAGGGACTTACACGATACAAATGTCTACAGTAACGTTGTGACCGTATCTGATTTAGAAGAGGACTCATCTTCTGTGAAAAGCAGCTCAACTATCAAAACCAACGGATCACTTCCGGCAATAAGACTTGATAATGGCAAATATGCTAAAATTAAAGAATTCCGCGATGAAGCCAATCGACCATGGTGGAAATTTTTTGACGAGTTCGAATATAGAGAATCAAGCGAGAAATCTAAAGCCCATAAATGGTACCATTGGTTTGAACCAGGTACATCAGCCGCCGAGAAGAAACTTATTTGGAAACTTGATTTTTTGATTGCATTCTATTCATTTTTGGGTTACTGGATCAAATACATCGATAGCTCTAATTTAAACAATGCGTACGTTTCTAACATGAAAGAAGACTTGGGCATGAAGGGCAATGACTTGATCGACACTCAAGTTCTCTTCAATGTCGGTAACATTATATTTGAGCTTCCAATGATGTTCTTACTTCCAAGAGTTCCAATAAATTACTTTTTGTTTGTATGTGAATTAGGATGGGCTCTATTTACAGTTGGGTTATATGATGTCAAGACAGTTGCAGGTTTAAAAGCTTTGAGATTTTTCGTTGGCTCTTTTGAAGCTGCGTATTTTCCTATTGTTCATTACACTTTGGCGAATTGGTACAAATCCGCTGAAATTTCCAGACGTGGTGCCATTTTTTACATGGGTCAGTTTTTAGGTGTTTTAACTTCTGGTCTATTGCAAAGCGCTACATTTAAGAACTTGAACGGTGTTCATGGTATCGCCGGCTGGAGATGGATGTTTCTTATTGACGGTATCATTTCCGTCGTTGTTGCACTAATTGGGCTTATAGTCCTTCCAGGTACTCCTTTTTCATGCTATTCTATTTGGCTTACTGATGAAGAAATTCTTTTAGCTAGAAAAAGAATGCATGATAATGGCACTGATACTTCTTATAAGCCAAAATCATTTTTCGATAAGCAGGTTTGGAAGAAGACCTTTAGCACATGGCATGTCTACTTGCTTAGTATAATTCAAATGCAAGGTTTCAACACTAATAACACAGCTTCTGGATCATTTGCATTGTGGTTAAAGTCACTTGATAGATATTCGATTCCAAAGATTAATAACTTGACTGCTGCTCCTCCTGCAGTTGGTATCTTTTATATCATTATTATATGCTTTGGCGCGGATTTGACTAAGAAAAGATTTGGATTTATTATATTTTCTTACATTATGAACTTCATTGGCAATGTAATACTTGCTATTTGGGATGTATCTGAACCAGCAAAATGGTTCGCGTTCATGTCTGCATATTGGTCATGGTCCCAGTCATCGGTTTTCAACCCATTGATCAGTGACTTGTTTAGAAAGGATAACAATGTCAGAGCTATTGGGTGGATGGTACAGTATATCATGGGCCTCCAATCATCAGCTTGGATAAGTAAGTTGGTCTGGCCTACTGTGGAAGCTCCTAGATTCTTAAAAGGTTTTGCTTCTTGTGCAGCCTTCAGTATGGGGTTTAACTTATGTTTGATTTTGGTTTACTTTTTGTACAAAAGAGATGAAAGAAATGAAGCACTTGAAAATGGTATTTACCTCTATAATAGTAAAATCGAAGGTGTGCCAGAAATTGTGCGAAAATACCAGAACAAAACTCATGGTGAGACGGGTTATAGTACCAGTACTCATACTGAAGCAAATTCTAAAAAAACAGATGAGAACGTTACCAAAGATGGTATTGAGGTGACTAATGAATCACTTAAATAAAGTTTCTTATTATTTTTGTGATTATTTTTGTTTTGTTCCGTACAATCGCTCTTTATATGTTTTTTTTTCATACTCTTACTTTTAATACTTTTGGGTTACACCTTGGTCTTTCATATCTTGTTTCTTGCTGCACTACCTTGGCGTTTTTTTTAATACAGCACTATGCGATAAAACCATTTTAATTCTTTTTTTTTTTTTTTTTTTAATAAAATTAGACTTATTTCTTACTGAAGTTGCTGTATTTCTGTATATTGTTCTTATGACAAGGCACGCATTAATGAGGTTTGGAGTACATCGGAGCTCATACAGGTTACCCGGTAACCTTCATAATAGGCAAAAACTTAGTTTCTGCATCATGAAAAATTTTTTGAATGCCAAATGGCTAAATTGGAAAAGCAGAATATCGGAAGTCCTTTATAGTACTTCGTATTGAGCGAATTCAACAGAACATTCAAAGAGGCGTATTTCCCCAAAAACACTCAAGAAAGAGATCGAATATACTTTTTCACCAAAATGTCTGAAGAAATATTGAGTTTAGTGAGACCAAACATACTGGGTCCAGGTACCAATGCCAATGTTTCCGCTTTCGCCGTCAACCCATTGCATGTCAAAATCCAATCACCTGCCTTATTGTCCATCTTGGAATCATCTCTTAGATCAAACAATGAAACCAGAACCATTGGTGCTTTGTTGGGTTCTAGATCAGAAGATGGATCCATCTTAGAAGTTCAAGACAGTTACATTATCCCTCATGAAGAAAAAGACGACGAGGTCACAATAGATGAATACAACCACAAACAGTTAGCTCAATTGCACAGAAAATTTAACTCAAAGATTCAAATCATTGGTTGGTTTCAAACGTCCAATAACTTGGACACCGTTACTTCCTTGGTTCACGAATTCTTCAGCTCTACTGAAGGTACTTACCCACACTCTGCCATTCACTTAACTTTACAATCCAGAGACAGCAATAACAACGCCATAATTCCAATAGTCAATACTTATGTGGCAACACCTATTGGTGTTGCTGCTCCAAATACTGAAGCAAACTTGAACAATCTATTTACCCCAATACCTTTTGACATTACTTACAGCAATGCTGAATCTTTAGCATTGTCACATTCTATCAAAGCTACTGAAAGCCCAGAAGGCAATAACTTGGTTCCATTGAACAAGTCTTACAATGATTTGATAGCGATTGAAAGTAGTTTGCAAAAGGTTAACCAGTTGTTGGATGCTAACATCTCCTACGTGGAAAAGATTTTGTCTAACGAAATCGCAGTTGATGGTACTGTTGATAAAATTGGCAAATTTTTGATTTCCAACTTATTATTATTCAATTCTAATTACGACGGATTTCACAAAAACTTTAACAGCCACATTCAAGACACTTTGATGATTGAATACTTGGTCAGCTCCATTAAAACGCAAATTGAATTATCTGCCAAATTGACTACAATTGTTTAGATAATGATATGTTTTACATTTCTTTTTTTTCTTTGTACTCTTTTTCTGCTTTACACAATACATGAATCGCTTAGGTCATTAAAAACTGCTAATTAGGTCTCAACGTAAGAATATCTATGTGCATCAAGGCATTTAATGTCATGGGGCTCGTTATACCATACACCCGTGCACCATAAATATTGACTAACTTATTTTCGTTTGTGCTGTTTTAGGAAAAATCAAAACACGCACATGCGCCAGGAAAAATAAAAGGAAAAAAAAAAAAATAAATAACAATAAACAGTAAAAACAGGATCCAATTTGTCCTAGGCGATGCGCTACTCATCATCAAACATAGAAGAGCGTTAGGTGCTATAGCTTTGTTATTTGCATATTCACAGTATTTCATCTCAAATTTTTGTCAATTCACGCTAGTTTGCCTGTGCCTATATGGATACAGTATTGCATATATAATATGAAGAAGCGAACGCCAACATCAAATCTTGTTAGTGGCGCTCTGCGAATAATCTCCAATGCGGAGTACTCAGGCAAAATAATACTAATACTAATATTTGCGAGGCTTATAATACTAAAGTTTGTTTTAAAATCCTTTAAAGGTCCAATAATAGTTTTAGAATGCTCCATAAATTTGTTGTTAGTTGCAAAATACTTGACTGAGAACTCTGGTAAAAATAAAGTTTTGTGCAGCGGACCTGGGTTAAACTTGCTAAGAACTATTAATAAGAATGATGAGGGTACCAAGAACAATGAGAAACTAACAATACAAAAACCTAATGACAAAAAGGTGGCGAAACTGACCAGTACGAAGCCGCTCTATTCAAAGAAAATAGAAAAGTTAAAAGATGAAAATGATCAGTTAATGAAAATCATTTATCAGTTACTGGAGGAAAATAACTTTTT
>JXWR01004992.1_pt1 | contig 10712 bp, 4 predicted proteins | sample 315541 | NCBI WGS metagenome assembly JXWR01 (sample SAMN03273951, study PRJNA271842) | soil metagenome | isolation source: rice field ambient CO2 | place: India: CRRI Experimental farm Cuttack,Odisha-753006 | collected 2013-12-17
ATAAGCATGCATCATTCATGTTATTTTATGTGGTTGCAACAAATGTGGTTGTTTTTATAATTTGTTTCGTTGTGTTCTTTTTCTCTGTTTTTGCTATTTTTCTTTGTTTTCCTTGTCATCTTATTATTATCTGATTGCTAGCACTTTCTTCTTCTTCTTTTTTTTTTTTTTATTTTGCATTGCACCCCAGTTACACTGCGTGTCGTTTCGTTTTTCCTGCTTTCAAGTCCTCTGTTTCTCTTTGCTGGTTTCATTAATCTGTCTGTTTATTTCTCGCTTTTATACTATACACTATTCCTGCATGCATTTCTCTAATACATTGCTCTATACTATACACTACAAAAGATGATAACATAGTTTTCGTTTTCACTCTGTTCCAATATTGCTGCAATATTGCCGTAAACCTCTGCCCTGTCCAATTATACTGTACAACACCGACACTTCATCATGTTTGATCATTAACAAACTTTGTGCATGTTGGAATTTTTGTGCCCTTTTTCCCTCCGCGACGCAAAGTAGATCCGCGTCAATGGTTCTTGAAACTCTGACTTGACGGGTTTTCTCTGCCGACAGGCTATATATGTGTCCGGGTTACCCCATGAATTCCTTCAAAGTGTCTTCGCTAGTGCAGGAAACTGCCACACGCCATCGACCGCTCGATGAAAGCGCAGCGAAAACAGGAAAAACAAGAAAAAAAGAAAAAAACAGCGCGAACTCGTAAAGCATTACTGCCTGACTGACTGATATAAATTGACTGAATTGCAGACTGTTAGTTAGTTGAAGTGTTTGTTGACAATTTGACTTTACTGACAACGCATCTTTTGTTATTTTTGTCACTTGTGATTTGCCATTTTCTTATTTGTCGTTTCTCAGTTGCCATTAATCATCTGCCATCTCTATTCCTTTCCTTTTGTTTTTATTGCCCTGTTGTTTTGCTCGACTTGTTTGAATTTCAACACTTGAAAGAATCGCTAGCATTTCTTGTTTAGTGGAAAGTTGTTCAGATAAATAAATTGCTCATATTGCAAGCATTATTTCACGATCAAAAGGAATTTGTTTATACTAGGGCCAAAAGTCTCTGTTAAAACAAAGGCAACATCATTTCATCACTTTTTTAGTCAACATGGTCTTTGAACTCAAACCATTTGACCCCATTAAGCCCAACGCCAACGAAAAGAAAAGGGTGGCCTACTTTTACGACGCTGATGTCGGAAATTACGCTTATGGTGCTGGCCACCCAATGAAACCTCACAGAATAAGAATGGCCCATTCCTTAATCATGAACTATGGCCTTTACAAGAAGATGGAAATCTATAGGGCCAAACCAGCCACTAAGGAAGAAATGTGCCAGTTTCACACCGACGAGTACGTTGATTTCTTATCCAGAGTAACTCCAGACAATTTGGATTTGTTTCAAAAAGAACAGGCCAAATTTAATGTTGGTGAAGATTGTCCAGTGTTTGATGGGCTTTTTGAATATTGTGGAATTTCTGGTGGTGGCTCCATGGAAGGCGCTGCTCGTTTGAATAGAGGCAAATGCGACGTTGCTATCAATTATGCCGGCGGGTTGCATCATGCCAAAAAATCAGAAGCTTCTGGGTTCTGTTATTTGAATGATATTGTGTTGGGTATTATTGAGTTGCTTAGATATCATCCAAGAGTGTTGTATATTGATATTGATGTGCATCATGGTGATGGGGTGGAGGAAGCATTTTATACCACTGACCGTGTAATGACTTGTTCATTCCATAAGTATGGGGAATTTTTCCCGGGTACTGGTGATATTAGAGACGTTGGGGTTTCCAAGGGTAAATATCACGCAATCAATGTGCCCCTTAGAGACGGTATTGATGACGCTACTTACAAGAGTATATTTGAACCAGTGATCAAACACATTGTTGACTGGTATCAACCATCAGCAATAGTGTTGCAATGCGGTGGTGATTCTCTTTCAGGAGACCGTTTAGGGTGCTTTAACTTGTCCATGAATGGGCACGCCAACTGTGTGAATTTTGTGAAAAGTTTCAATTTGCCATTGATGGTGGTCGGTGGTGGTGGATACACAATGAGAAACGTTGCGCGTACTTGGGCTTACGAAACGGGGATTTTAAATAACGAAGTATTGGGTCCGGATTTGCCATACAATGACTATTATGAGTATTATGGCCCAGACTACAAGCTTGATGTCCGCCCATCCAATATGTTGAATGCTAATTCAAAAGAATACTTGGACAAGCTTCTTGTGCAGTTACTAAAGAATTTGGAACACACCAAGCACGCTCCTAGTGTGCAAATGCAGTATACGCCAAATGATCCAGAAGATTTAGGAGATGTTGATGAGGATGCTAAAGAGTCGCTTGACACCAAAGGTGGGTCGCAATATGCTAGAGACAACGAGATCCAGCCAGGAAACGAGTTTTATGAGGACGATGATAAGGCTGAAGGAGTAGGGTCCAGAAACAAAGAAAACGAAGTCATGGACATTGATACTCCTCAAGAGCCAACTGTATCTGTGCACACCAAGCAGCTGGCCAATGGCAAAATCGACATTGACAGCGTTAGTAGTGGTGCTGGTGCTGATGCTGGTGCTACTGCTAGTGGCAGTGCTAGTGGCAGTGCTAGCGCCAGTGGCAGTGGCAGTGGCAGTGGCAGTGGCAGCAGTGCGGATAGTAACAACGGTGGTGCGGCCGGAGATGCGGCTGGTGGTGCGGCTGGTGATGATGCTGGTCAGCGCTGAGTCAGCAGCTTTGTTGCCCTCGGAAATTATCGTAACGGTCTGCCGGAATGGAAAGACATGAAGACATCCGGCGCTCTGCTATCACCTGAGTGCGTTTTGAAAAAAAAAAAAAAAATAAAAAAATCAGATTTTGCTGCCCTGAGACTATAGCAGAAATTCTCTCATGAGTCTCAGTCATAGTCTGTATGTCTGTCTGTCACCTCTGTGCGTGCATTGTGTGCTTTTGTAGGACGATCGACCGATGCCTCAGCGGGCTTAATGCTGTGCTTGCTGCGTCTTTACTTTTATAACTCACTTCCCTTTCTTCTTCCTTTAAGATATTTCTTTTTTCTTTCTCTTCTTTGTACCATCTCTGTACTCTATCCATATCTATTTTTTACTTTACTTTTTCAATAATGAAATACTTTTCTGTGCCCATATCTAGCCGATTCGTGTCGGGATGGCCCCGCTTTTCCTCCAGTAGCCTTCCTAGCGTGGGCTCACCACAACACCAACGCCAGCCTATATTCAGCAAGTCTACACGTTCTTCATGTCCAATACGAACTTTTTCCGGTGCTACTACACAACATTCAAAGATTAACACTGCCATTCCAATCAATGACCAATTGCCCCTTATTTGCGACAATATTACCATCGACCTGTGCAAGGACCTTGGCGATAGAATTTACCCACGGTATGAGTCAGTCAGTAATAGCAAGCTCAAGAAGCTTATCTGGCCCAAGCCATTGCGCAATGTGTTTGTTATGAAGAAACCACATAACCATGAGGTTACTTTTGCCACGCGCAAACTTATAAAGCACTTGAATAAGCATTATCCATCTGTCAATATCATCGTCACTAACGAAGTGGTTGAGGAGATCATCGCGGCAAAAAGGAACGAAAAACAAACGCACCCAAACACCGCTGCCACTATTGATGGTATCGCCGACGCGATTGGGCTGAATAATAGCTCAAAGAATGATATTAGACATAATGTCAAGAACAAAACTAATCTCAAAATTTTCACTGGCTCATTTCCAGAAATTATCACCAAAGCGGATTTGCTTGTCACTTTAGGCGGTGATGGTACTATCTTGAAAAGTGCTAGTCTTTTTGCTGATCACTTGGTGCCACCAGTATTATCATTCAGTTTAGGCACTCTCGGGTTTTTGTTGCCATATGACTTTAACAACTTCAAGCAAGCTTTTGACAAGGTGTATCTTTCCAATGCCAAAGTGCTTCAGAGATCAAGACTTGAATGTCACATTATCAAACGAAATCTCGCTGCTCGCAAACAAAAAAGACAAGAACAATTGCAAAAAGAGGTGCAACAAATTCAAGCGTCTTCACAAGAAGACACGACGGCAGAGTACTCTGTAGAAGATCAAGAAGAAAGATTAAGAGTGCATGCTATGAACGATATCATTTTGCATCGTGGTGCTGTACCTCATTTAGCCACTTTAGATGTCTACATTGATGGTGAATTCCTAACTAGAGCCACTGGTGATGGCTTAATTGTCTCTTCGCCTACAGGTTCTACCGCATACTCACTTAGTGCTGGTGGGTCCATCGTTCACCCTTTGGTGAAGTGTATATTGCTTACTCCTATTTGTCCTAGATCTCTATCCTTTAGACCATTAGTGGTGCCTGCATCATCACACATCAAGATCAAGATTCAAAAGCGTAACAATGCCCCTCTTGCACATGGTGCTAGTCCTGGTGATGCTCAACTGCTTGATCTGGGTAGTACTAGTGGCGGTAATATCAATGAAGAAGATGATGTGATTTTATCTAATCAAATCACTAGCTCTAAACTATCAATTGATGGTGCTTCACACGTCAATCAGCTTTCCATTGGTGATGAGATCCACATTTTTAATGAAATTGGCACCATTTTTATTCCTGGAACTAACTTGCCTGATTATATCATCCGGGGTACGAGACAGAAAAATTCCAAAGCAGCAACAACTGCTCAACAGCTTTTGTATAAATTCAATGACGGGAAGAATTCTTTTGGTGGGATCACCAGCGGTACGATTATCGAAAATGAACATAAAGGGGTTTATTGTGTCGCTAAGGGAGAAAATGATTGGACTAAAGGTATTAACGAATTGCTTGGATTCAATTCGGGTTTTAAAGTAAATCGTGAAAGAGTGGTATTCGATGATGACGATGATTTGTAACTTGGGCTAGTAGTTACTAAAGGATAGTGTTTTCAGATTTTTGACTTTTAGCTTTTAATAGTTTCTTTTGGTACTTGTTTTTTGTGCCCATAGAACACATATAGAGTCTATATAATTTGACTACTAATTTATTTCTCTTTCCCTTCTTTACTTTTTGTTTTCTTACTGTCTTTTTCTCACTATAGTTTTGTGTTTCAATTTATTAGGCTTCACTGACTGACTCTTGTTAGTGAGACTAATAAGGTTGATCTTTGATACGCACTGAAGGTTATTAGCCTATGGTATGTCAATTACCTCAATCAGAAAAGTGACAAATTGTCTTTTTGGGGAGGCATGTTTTGGCAGAAACTTGCAAATTACTCAACACAAATTTGTCAACTTTTCAGGCCTGAGTGGACCAATCCGAAGCGTATTCTAACTTTAGCTACAACGAAGTCTTCTACATAGAATACGGCTTTTAATACAAGGACCTGCTATTCTATTTGTAATATTTTTACCCAAATTGGGCCCTTGAATTTTGTTCTAGTGGCGCTGGAAATTCTAAGAAATGTATCTTTTATCTCAAACAGGGGCTCCGCTACCCCAAGTTTATTATATTATATATTACCAAATACAGCAGTGTTCAAGGTTAGTTTCTGGTGAAATGATTATTGGAAAAACTTGCCTGTCCATTGTGGCGGTGTGCCCTTAGTTAGCATCCGCATCGCAACCCCTCGCGTACCATGTCTGCGGGTCATTGGGCACTGCGCAGCTTTTAGTGTGGCTTGTAGCGCAGCAATCATAACGTCCCAGCAAGCCAGCCTTTCATGATGATGAAACTGCAATATGGGCAAATACTCAAAAAGAAAAAAAAAAACATTTTCAATGGCCTTTTTGTCTTCAAAAACCCTCAATTATATTCTTAACTAGCGTTTTTGACAGTCCACTTAGCTGATTTCACATTTAGTAACAAACGATACTCAATTGACTTCCCCCAATGGCCAAGTCAAACCATTCTGGCGGCCGCTCTCCGGACCATAAACCGGGAAGATTACTCGGCCAGTCTTCAAATCATCACAACAATAGTAGCAATAATCACAGCCATCGTTACCGCGATGATGAAGACGACGACGACGATAATCACTCATCAGCAAGCTCTGTTGATAGTGCTCGAGTCGATAGACTTACTAGGGACCGTCATCGCGACTTGGAAACACAGCCTTTACTTTCACCCGATGATCCCAGAGTATCTCCCCTAAATGTGCGCAAGGTTAAAGTACTCAAATTCTTCCTCCATTTGCTTTTGTTTGTCAACTTGATATGGCTAATTCTCAGTCTAATTTCCTATTTTGTCTCTATTCCCGGATTCGACTCTCACGGAAAATCTTTTCTTGAATTCACTTTTGTTTTTATTGGCCTTTATGTCAACTTTTTATCCTATGCCTTCTTTTTGGTACCATCGGACCTGAGAATCGACTGGTACGTTAACTGGGTCTCCTTTGGTTTTCTTGCCTTTGATTTGTTCGTGATTCTTGTTATCCCTGGGCAAAGACGTCAATTTGGTTTTAGCGAGTACCTAACTTTGCTTTTTGCAATGTTTTCTATTGGCTTGAATCTAGCTTCTAATCGTTTTGTTTTGCATGCTAAGCACCAAGAAGAAGTTAGGCTCACGGGAAGAATAGAAACCCGCAAGACCTTTATAGAGCATTTGCTGATTGGAACTGAGTTCGCTTTGAAATTTTTGTTGGTGCTATATGTCGTGGCTATTAGCTTAAACATCTTTTTAAGGTCAATTGACGCATGGGTTGATAGACCTTGGGGAAAGCTCGTACCGGCTGGCGACGATCAATACAGCATTCACTTGTACTGCCAAGGTGATGTTTACAAGAAAGAAGAGGACGGAGCTATTGAAAACAGCCAACAATTCGCCAATGCATCCTCTAGCGAAGAACAGCCAACGATCATTATTGACTCTGGCAACGAGTCCAGCGAAGAGTTTGTTTCCTGGGTACAAGAACTTTATCAATTGAACAAAATCCACAAATACTGCCTTTATGATCGGCCAGGGTATGGATTCAGCGATTCTTTTCCATCGCCGTATTCTGTTGGAATTAACGCTGATATTTTGTCTTCAGTTTTGCAAAGAGAAAAAATTGCAGGACCTTACTTAGTAGTAGGTCATGGCGTTGGTGGCCTTTATGGGCGGATGTTTGCTACTCGGCACATTAGCGATATTCATTCAGTGCTCCTTGTGGATGCATGGTCCGAGGAATTGCTCCTTGTGAACCCATTCAAGCATGCAAAAAATAAAGACACCAAGCTTCCACGACAAATCAAAAAACTCAATAGACGCCATGGTTTCAAGTTATGGCTTGAGGGAGTATTGTCACTGGCAAACTTGGTCACCTACTATAATTTAATTGTCCATCGGTATAGATCAAGCGAGAGAATTTACGGCCGTGATATGAGATTACTGGGTAAATACCTCCGCGTAAAATTGCAAGAACAAGTTGCAGCTGGGCTTTTGTCATACAATGATTTACAATTAACCAATGGGGTGCTAAACGATGCTGATAAGCAAGTCAGTGTGCTCAGCTCCAAATTCTCAATTAGGCAGTCGTTGAATTGGGGCAACTGGCAACGAGAATTGACCAAATTACTGAGAAATGTTCATAATGAATGGGTGCTTGCCGATGCAGGCCATAGAGTGTGGGAGTATGCTGATGGTAAGAGACAGCTACAGAAGTTGTTGCTAAGAATGGTTGGAGAGGACGATAGGTTGGACAAACTGGTTGAGGAAGCTGCCTAAGGACGGCATTTTATTCCGGATTAGATGATGTACGTTGTTCTCCCTTTTCGTATTAATAGTTAGAAATGACAGGGTTTTTTAGACATAATATATGTAGCTACGTTTAATTTCCGAAAATGTGTTCCTGGTTTTGTTTTGTAGTGCTGGTGCACTTGAAGTGTTTATGAACTTGAGCTTGAAAGTAGGTTTTATTCTCTGTGACGAAGAAGCACTTTTGACAAGTACACAGAATCAAAGGTCTTGTCGTATCGTCTCAAATTACATGTTTCTGGCAATAAATATACTGGAGCGAGTGAAAGCAGCCAAGAAAGGTAGTGTATAACAAAAAAACAACAGCAGAAAATAAGTATGTCACAAATACCCAGTCCCGTATCAGCTCACTAGTTTAATCATTACCATAACTGGTATGATATGGTATCTTCTATAGTGACCTTACATGTTGAAGCGGGAGGCGCGCATTTTCTTTTTATTCACGTGATATCTATTTTGCTCTAAAAAGTTTCTTTTTCTAGCGCTTTTTAAAAAAATGTGCGATCGAAAAATAATTTTGGGCCGCGACTTGTGAATATTTGGTGATAGCGCATAGAAAAGTAACACAACCAACCGCCAAAGCCAACTCCACCAGGCCAGGCGCGTATTTACACACCAGCTACACCAGCTTACACTCACCGTTCCTCCATCTTAGCTAATCAGCACTTTGCATTCATACCTTTTATAAAATAACTCAATAAGAGAATAAAATATTGGCTGCTTTTACCTTCTGCAGTTCTTTTCTACCGTCACATAAGCAAAACGCCGTCAATCAAATACACACATATCAAACATCAATTAACCAATAACTGCTCACTCACCACATGAAGTTGCAAAGTGAAAGTGGCGAAAGCTCACCCATTCTGGCTAGGCTGGCCACTCCAACAAGCGAAACCACCGTAACGACGCCCCGACTCTATTTGGACCAAGAAAGCAAGACCGATGAAGTTCTCAAGACTTTTGAGCCGTTGAAACAGTGTATCTACTCTCACAAGCACATTGGTTCCTCTGGGCAAGAAGAAGTGATAACCTGTGATTGTGCCAGAAGATTAGTCAATGGCGTTAATTTGGCTTGCAATGAAGACTCAGACTGTATCAACAGGCTCACTAGTGTGGAATGTAGCAATGACTGCTCCTTGACCTGTGGTCCTGATTGTCAAAATCAGCGATTCCAGAAGCGCCAATATGCCAACATCACTGTGTTCCTCACCGAAAAAAAAGGCTACGGTGTACGAGCAGATCAAGATATACCACAAGGAACTTTCATCTACGAATACATCGGCGAGGTCATTGATGAGAAGGCTTTTCGCAAGAGAATGTATGTTTATGACCAACAAGGCATTAAACATTTTTATTTCATGATGTTGCAAAAAAACGAATTTATTGATGCGACCAAAAAAGGTTGTTTGGCAAGATTTTGCAATCACTCGTGCAATCCAAATGCTTACGTTGACAAATGGGTTGTTGGCAAAAAGCTCAGAATGGGTATCTTTGCCAAAAGAGATATAATAAAGGGCGAGGAGATTTGTTTTGATTACAATGTTGACCGTTACGGCGCTACTGCCCAGCCATGCTACTGCGGTGAGAAAAACTGTATTGGCTTCTTAGGTGGCAAGACCCAAACAGATTCTGCTAGCTTGTTGCCTCAGGCGTTGGCCGATGCTCTCCGCATTACGGCCGGCGAGGAGAAAGACTGGCTCAAAGCTAAGCGTAAATATGACAAGAAGTTTAAAGTGAAAAATAACGACTCTAATATTAATGAAGAATTTATCCAGTCAATTGTGATGAAGCCATTGGAAAAACAAGACGTGCCGAAAGTAATGAGTGCGTTGATGCTACCTAACCAGGAGCCTTTGATAATAGACAAACTTATTGAGAGAATATATATCTCGGACTACCAGTATGATGCTGATGATATCAACAGGTTGCTTATCAGAATGCATGGTTACAAAACCTTTTCCACCATTATCAAGGAGGTCTGGAAAGCCGGAAACAAGAAGACGTTGTTAAAAATGATTAAGATTTTGCTTAGATGGCCAGCAATGAGCAAGAACAAAATTACCAGTTCGCAAATAGAATCAACCATTGACAATATATCCAAAGAAACAGAAGTTGTTGTCAAGCAGGAAAAAACAGAAGGCGTGAAGAAAGAAGAAGAAGACGTCAAGGAAGAGTATCAAGAGCACGAAGATAATGACCATGACATAAACCAAGAAATCTTTGATAGTACAAAAGAGTTACTCGGCGTGTGGAGCAGCTTGCAAATGGCTTACAGAATTCGTAAAGCTAACGAACAAAATGGTATTCTGGTTCCTACAATACTATTCAATAGAAGAAAAATTGATGACGATGAAGAGAATCAAAATTCCAAAACAGAAAGCAGCAATACAACGACAAACACAACAAACAACACCGGTGCACCGGTACCTTCGTTACCTGATCTCCGGAAATTCCCAAAGGGTCCTCACGGTCACGGTTATGGCCATGGCTTCGGCAATAATCATGGATTTCCACAAGGTCCTAGTGGATTTAAACTGCCTATAGACTACGAGCGTGATAAAAGAGAGCGTGATTTGCAAAGGTTAAAGCGCATTGAAGAGGAATTAGATAGGCAGAACAAAATTCTCGAAGAAGCAAGACGTCGCGAATTGGAGAAGAAAACTCAGTCAGTGGAGAGAATTATTGAAGAAGCTAAACGTGCTGAAGAGGAACGCAAAAAGAAAGAATTAGAGCTGCAGTTGCATGAGGAAAAAAAGAAAGAGGCTCGCAGAAGTAGAAGCTCATTAGCTCGCCGTTCTAGTCAAAACACCCAACTATCAGGTCTGTCAAAGCAGCTGGCTACTAAGAACCAGAGCAACAGCAGCGAAAAGCCTCATGAAAATGGCATTACTGCTGATGGCAAGCCGGTATCAAGCGAGGCACTGATAAAGCTATGGAATAAAGCCTTTGCAATGCATGTTCCAAATATGATCAAGAAATACGAAAAACAGATTGG